>Ga0208789_1000146_pt1 | contig 93979 bp, 83 predicted proteins | sample Methanotroph_Enr_FD_187368 | JGI IMG/M metagenome (GOLD analysis project Ga0208789, IMG submission 187368) | Enriched soil microbial communities from Old Woman Creek wetland in Ohio, USA - Methanotroph_Enrichment_5 (SPAdes) (version 2) | ecosystem: Environmental > Terrestrial > Soil > Wetlands... | reverse complement strand
TCGCCGTGCAGGGGTTCCCGCGCCCGGACGACGCGACCGCCGGTGGCGGCGGCGAGGGCCTGGTGGCCCAGGCAGACGCCCAGCAGCGGCACCTCCCAGTCGGAGCCCGCCAGGGCCATGTGGGCCGGGCTCTCCGTGGGATGGCCGGGACCGGGGGACAGCACCACGGCCTCCGGTCCAAGCGCCTTCGCCCCGTTGAGGTCGATGGCGTCGTGGCGCACCACGCGGACCTCCGCGCCCAGGGTCTCGAAGGCCTGGACCAGGTTGTAGGTGAAGGAATCCAAAGCGTCGATGAGCAGGATCACCGGGCACCTCCGGACAGTTCGACGCCCATGGCCTGGGCCACGGCCCCCAGCTTGTGCAGGGTTTCCAGGTATTCGGATTCGGGCCGCGAGGCGCGGACGACCCCGGCCCCGGCTTGCAGGTAGGCCTTCCCGCCCGCGTAGACGGCCGTGCGCAGGATGAGGGCCGTGTCCAGGGCCCCGTCGGCCCCCAGCCGGAGCAGCACCCCGCCGTAGGGACCGCGCACCTCGCCCTCCATCTCCGCGATGCGCTGGCAGGCCCGCAGCTTGGGGGCGCCGCTCACCGTGCCCGCGGGAAAGGCCGCCGCCAGCACATCCAAGGCATCCACTCCGGGTTTCAGCCTCGCCTTCACGGTGGTGGTGAGGTGCAGGACGTGGCTGGTCCGCTGCAGGGACAGCGGCCGCTCCACGCGCACGCCGCCGGGCACGGCCACCCGGCCCAGATCGTTCCGGGCCAGGTCCACCAGCATCTGGTGCTCCGCCAGTTCCTTGGGATCCCGTCGCAGGGCCTCGAAACGCGCGGCGTCATCTTCGGCATTGGCGCCCCGGGACACGGTGCCCGCGATCGGCAGCGTCTCCGCCTCGCCGTCCTGCACCCGCACCAGCATCTCCGGCGAGGCGCCCACCAGCGCGAAGCCGTTCCACTCGAGGAGGAAGCCGTAGGGGCTGGGGTTCAGCCGCCGGAGGCGTCGGTAGGCGGCCAGGGGCGCCGGAGGCTGCGCCACCTCGAACCGCTGGCTGGGCACCAGCTGGTAGACGTCTCCGTCCAGGATGCGGTCCTGGGCCTGGACGACCATGGATTCGTAGGCCTGCCGGGTGCAGAGGGGCCGAGCCACGGGCACGGCCGGATCGGGCCCCGGATCGGGGGTGCCCCGGCGGAGGGCCGAACGCAGGTCGCGCAGCCGCCGGAACCCGGTTTCCGGAGCCTGGTCGAGGGTCTGCAACTCGGCCACCTGATGCAGGTGGTCGAACACCAGGGCCGTGTCGAATCGCCGGACCCACAGCCCCGGCAGGCCGAGGCCGTCCCGGATCGGCAGGGCCAGGCTGGGCTCCAGGGCGCCCACCGCCTCGAAGCCCAGGTAGCCGGCGCAGCCCACGCCGATGGGCAGCGCCTCCCGCGGGGCGGCCAATTCGGCCTCGGGGTCGAAGCGGGCCGCCCCGGGGGCCGCTCCGGCGAAGTCGCGCAGGGCCGACACCCAGCCTCGGGCCGGGGGCGGCAACCTCAGGTCCCCCTCCCCTTCCAGGAGGACGAAGCTGTAGCGGCCCACGCGCTCCCCCTGGTCCGCGGATTCCAGGAGCAGGCTGGCCCCCTGGGTCCGGAGGGCGAGGTAGGCGGCCAGGGGTGTGAAGAGGTCGGCGGGAAGCGGATGGCGAAGCAGGAACATGGTGGTTGTCCGAATACGAAAAAGCCCGACCACGGGGTCGGGCTCGGAGGGTCCGGGAGGTGCGGGCCGTCAGGCCTCGCCTGGGGAGCCGTCCGAGCCTGCGCGCCAATACCAGGCCTCGAAAGGAACGCCCTGGAGGGGGAGCAGGAAGGACAACACCATGGGAAGGATCAAACCCTGGCCCTCGCCCCCTGTCAAGCCCGGCCGTCCCGACGAGGCCAGGATGTGGTTTGATGGGAGGTTCCCTTCCGGATGCCCATGGACCTCGAAGCCCCTCCCGCCACCATCCATGTCCATGAGGATCTGACCCCCCGGGGCCCCTGGTCCTTCCTCCGTCCCGCCATGCCCGGAGGCTTCAGCCGCTGGGGCTGGGGCCTGCTCGCCGGCTGGGCCCTCATGGTGGCCGGCCCCGCCTTCAGCTGGGCGGCCCTGCTCCGCCGCAGCGCCGGATGGAGCGCCCTGCCCGGCCACTGGGGTGAGGGGATCACCGCCCGCGACATCTGGGAGCTCTGGGAGAACGGGGGGCTGAAGCACAACCCCACGAATTCCCCCACCGTCCACACCCTCGGCCTGGGCCTCGTGGTGGTGTTCTGGTGCGGATGGCGGATGCAGGCCGAGACCCTGGAACTCCCCGGCCGCCTGGGGTCCTGGCTGCTGGGCGCCCTGGACACCCTGCTCGTCGGCCTGATCCCCGTGGGTGTGACCGCCTGGATCGTGGCCCGGTCCCTGGGCTGGCTCGGCAACCTGGGCATCGAGGGACTGGGGTGGACGGCCTTCTTCGGACGCCCTCTGGTCTTCATGGGGGCCCTGTCGGCCCTGGGGCTCCAATGGTGGTTCCTCCGCCTGGGACGCGCCGCCCGGGCCGCGGGTGTCGCGCGGAAGGGCTACGGACGCCACCTGGGCCGCGGCTTCCTGGCTCTCTGGTCCCATCCGGTCCAATGGGGGGTGGTGGTCCTTGGCGGCGCCGCCCTGCGGGCCCTCCTCTCCTTCCTCGTTCTGCTCCTGGCCTGGCGCCTCGGAGGCGCCACAGTTGGCCGGGTCTGGACCTTCTTCCTGCTGCAGCTGGCCGCCACCGTCGCCAATGCCTGGCTTCTGGGCTGGTTCCTCCGGGCCTCCGCCCTCTTCTGGCAGCATGACCTGAAGGTGCGGCAGGCCCGCGCCGAACTCGAGGACGCCCGCCGTGACGCCGAAGCCCTGGACGCGTAGCCTGCTTCTTGTTCCAACCCTGGCCGGGCTGCTCGCGGCCCAGCCTCCGGCCGCCAGATCCACCCGGGCCGAGAGCATCCCCATTACCGGCGAGATCGCCGACGATCCCGAGATCGCCAAGTACATCGCCCCCTATGCCGCCGAGATCCAGGCCAGCTTCGGCCAGCCCCTGGTGAAGGCCCCGCAGGGCCTCTTCCGGGGCCGGCGCGGGGAGGAGAACTGTCTGGGCTACTGGGTGGCGGACGTCATGCGGGAGTCGGCCCAGACCGTCCTCGGGGCGCCGGTGCGGTTCGCCATCACCAACTCGGGCGGGCTGCGGGCGAACCTTCGGCCGGGCCAGCTGAAGGTCGAGGACATCTACGAGTTGATGCCCTTCGAGAACGAACTGGTGGTGGTGGAACTCTCCGGCGCCGAGGTCATCCAGGTGGTGCGGGAAGGCCTGCTCCGCAGGGGCGGCGAACCCTGCTCCGGCGTCCTCGTCAAGGTCGAGGGCACCCCCGGCAAGGCCAGTCTCAGCGTCACCTGGGCGGATGGGAGCCCCATCGATCCCGCAGCGGTGGTGAAGGTCGCCACGACGGACTACCTCTACGGCGGCGGCGATTCCATCCCCACCCTCAAGAAGGGTCGCAAGCCCTTCACCACAGGTCTCACCCTCCGCCAGCTCCTGCTGGACCGCTGCACCGCCCTCGGCAAGGCCGGACAGGACCTGCTCCCCCCCGCCCCTGGCCGCTACCAGGTCCCTCCGGAACTCCAGGAGGCCCTGCGCGAGAAGAAACTGAGCCTCTAGGAGCCTCGATGGATCGCCGTGACTTCCTCGCCGCCCTGGGCGCCGCCGCGACCGCCGGAACCCTGCTGAAAGGCGCGGGAACGCCCGTGGAGGCAGCCTCCGGACGCCTCACCCTGCTGCACACCAACGACACCCACTCGCACATCGAACCCTTCGGTCCCGGCAACGGGGCCCTCAGCGGCAAGGGCGGCATGGCCCGGCGCGCCACCTTCGTCAAGCGTCTGAGGGCCGAAGTGGGCGCCTCCCTCCTCCTGGATGCCGGTGACACCTTCCAGGGCACGCCCTTCTTCAACCGCTACAAGGGACGCCTCGACTACCAGCTCATGCGGATGGTTGGCTACGATGCGACCACACTGGGCAATCACGACTTCGACAACGGCGTGGAAATGCTGGTGGACGCCATGGAATCCATGGAGCGCCTCCAGCACCGGAACCCGCCCTTCGCGTTCCTGAACTGCAACTTCGACTTCAAGGGCGCACCCAGCCTCGAGAAGCGGATGCGCCCCTTCATGGTGCGGGATTTCCCGGGGATCCGCGTGGGCGTCACCGGAGTGGGTGTGGCCTTCGCCGGCCTGGTGGCCCCCAAGAACCACGAGGGTGTCGGCTGGCGGGATCCCTACGAGAGCCTTCGGCCCGTGGTGAAGCACCTGCGTGAGACCGAGAAGGTGGACCTGGTGGTGGTGCTCTCCCACCTGGGTTACCAGAACCTGGACGGGACCCACGACGATCTCCGGCTACCGGGCCAGGTCCCCGGGGTGGATGCCGTCATCGGCGGCCACAGCCACACGTTCCTCGACACTCCCACCCGCCTGCCCCAGGCGACGGGCGAGACCCTGGTGTTCCAGGTGGGTTTCGGGGGCGTCAACCTGGGCCGGATGGACTTCGCCGTGCACGGCGGCGAGGTGCGCGCCGCCTCGGGAGCTTCCATGGCGGTGGCGGGCTGAACCGCCCGGAGCGTGACTGAAGTCCCAATCCACCGCCACGACAGGGAAAGCGGCTTGATGTGGGGTTTCCTACATGGGAATCTGCTATGCCTGCATTCCCGGAGAGCGATATGACCACGCAGAAGATCATCTGGACCGATATCGATGAAGCGCCCGCCCTGGCGACCTATTCGCTGCTCCCCATCATCCAGGCCTTCACCAAGGGCACGGGTGTCGCCGTCGAGACCTCCGACATCTCCCTGGCCGGGCGCATCCTCGCGAACTTCCCCGAGAACCTGACCGAGAGCCAGCGGGTGTCTGACAACCTGACGCAGCTCGGGGAGCTGGCGCTGAAGCCCGAAGCCAACATCATCAAGCTGCCGAACATCAGCGCCTCCATCCCCCAGCTGATCGCGGCCATCAAGGAACTGCAGGAACAGGGCTACAAGGTGCCCGACTACCCCGAGCAGCCCAAGGATGACGCCGAGAAGAAGATCCAGGCCCGGTACGCCAAGGTCCTGGGCAGCGCCGTGAATCCCGTCCTCCGCGAGGGCAACTCCGACCGCCGAGCGCCCCTCTCCGTGAAGAACTTCGCGAAGAAACACCCCCACAAGATGAGCGCCTGGAGCGCCGACTCGAAGACCCGCGTGGCCCACATGACCGATGGCGACTTCTACGGCAGCGAGACCTCCGTCACCGTCCCCAAGGCCACGGATGTGCGGATCGAGTTCGTGGGCCCCGACGGGGCCGTGAAGGTCCTGAAGGAGAAGACGGCCCTGCTGGAGGGCGAAATCATCGACGCGTCGGTGATGAACATCAAGGCCCTGCGCGCCTTCTACACGGAGCAGATCGAGGCCGCGAAGAAGGAGGGCCTCCTGCTGTCCCTGCACCTCAAGGCCACCATGATGAAGATCTCGGATCCCGTCATGTTCGGCCATGCCGTCTCCGTCTTCTACAAGGACGTGTTCGAAAAGCACGCCGCCGTCATCAAGGACCTGGGCGTCAACGTGAACAACGGCCTTGGCGACCTCTACGCCAAGATCCAGACCCTCCCGGAGTCCAAGCGCGCCGAGATCGAGGCCGACATCCAGGCCGTCTACAAGGACCGCCCCACGCTCGCCATGGTGGACTCGGACAAGGGCATCACGAACCTGCACGTGCCCAACGACATCATCGTCGACGCCTCCATGCCCGTCGTCATCCGGGACGGCGGAAAGATGTGGGGTCCTGACGGGAAGCTGCATGACACGGTCGCCATGATCCCCGACCGCTGCTACGCCACGATGTACCAGACCATCATCGAGGACTGCCAGAAGCACGGTGCCTTCGATCCCGCCGCCATCGGCAGCGTGCCCAACGTGGGCCTCATGGCGCAGAAGGCCGAGGAATATGGCTCCCACGACAAGACCTTCTATGCCCCCGCCGCCGGTACCGTCCGTGTGGTGGACGCCTCCGGCGCGACGGTGCTGTCGCAGAAGGTCGAGCCGGGCGACATCTTCCGCATGTGCCAGGCCAAGGACGCTCCGATCCGCGACTGGGTCAAGCTGGCCGTCACCCGGGCCCGGCTGACGGGTGCCCCGGCCATCTTCTGGCTCGATCCCAAGCGGGCCCACGACGCGCAGATCATCGCGAAGGTGAAGGGCTTCCTCCAGGACCACGATACGAAGGGCCTGGACATCCGCATCATGACTCCGGACGAGGCCATGAGGTTCTCGGTGGAGCGGCTCCGGGCGGGCAAGGACACCATCTCCGTCACCGGCAACGTGCTCCGCGACTACCTCACGGACCTGTTCCCCATCATCGAGCTGGGCACCAGCGCGAAGATGCTCTCCATCGTGCCCCTGCTGGGCGGTGGCGGCCTCTTCGAGACGGGCGCCGGCGGCTCGGCCCCCAAGCACGTGCAGCAGTTCCAGAAGGAGGGCTACCTGCGCTGGGATTCCCTCGGCGAGTTCTCCGCCTTCACCGCCTCGCTGGAGCACGTGGCCAATGCCTACACGAACGCCAAGGCCGGTGTGCTGGCGGAGACGCTGGACCAGGCCGTCGCCAAGTTCCTCGACAACGACAAGTCCCCGGCCCGCAAGGTGGGCCAGATCGACAACCGTGGCAGCCACTTCTACCTGGCCCTCTACTGGGCCCAGGCCCTGGCCGCCCAGGGCAAGGACAAGGAACTTCAGGCCCGCTTCGTCAAGGTGGCCCAGCAGCTCGGCGAGAACGAGGCGAAGATCAATGGCGAACTGATCGGGGCCCAGGGCAAGCCCGTGGACATGGGCGGCTACTACCACCCCGACAAGGCGAAGACCGGGAAGGCCATGCGCCCCAGTCCCACCCTGAACGCCATCATCGACGCCATGTAGGCACTCCCTTCCTCGAAGGGCCGGACGATCCCCTCGTTCCGGCCCTTTTCTTCTGTCCTTCAGTGCCCGGGTCCCGGTGCCGGAGAGGCGGACGGGACCGCCTTGCCTCCGGTGGGGGGCGGAGGCGGCACGGGGGCCCTGGGTGGTGAGACCTGCGGAACCTGCGGGGCCTCGGGGGCCTTCACAGGCGCCACCACCGGTACCCGCGGTCCGGCCGCCCCTGGCGCAGGCATGGCTGCGCCGGCCGGAGGGGGCGGAAGGGGGCCCTGGAGCCGCACCACCAGGTCGGGCCAGCCGTAGAGACGGAGGAAGATGGCGCCGTCTGTCCCGGGTGCAGGTACGTCGGCCCGCTCGTGGTCATCCTGGAAACCGAATACGAAGGGGACCCAGGGCCCGGCCGGGGCGGCCGCCACGGCCTCGATGGTCTCCAGGGCCGGTCCGTCGAGGTGGGTGCCCGCCTCGTCATGGAAGGCCCGCTTCACGATGGGGAGTTCAAGGAAGAGGGGGGACAACGGAACCCAGGCGCTGGCCCCGGCCGCCGCGTCGGAGACCTGGACCTCGAAATGCCCTGAAGCAGAAGCGCCGAAGAGCTCGGCCACCTGGAAGGTGGCGATGAGGCGCTGCCCCCGGCCAAGAAGACGCAAGGTCCCCGGCACTCCCGCGGACGGAAGGGTCCGTACGGCGGCCGGGTCATCCGTGCTGCGGATCAGCAGCTTCGGCCTGTGCCCGAAGGGATAGTCGCCCTTGCGTCCCGACAGGATGGACACCATCACGGGGGTATCGGTCGGGATCAACGGACGGGATGCGGAGAGCGGCAGGCCAGGCGCCGCCCGTTCCGGGATCACCTGGATGGCCCCCAGCTGCGGGCGCGGGGGCAGCACCCGCACATCCTTGAGGGGCAGTGTCCGGCCGTCCTCCAGCCGGAGCTCGCCCTGGAGCAGGGTGCCCGTTTCTCCGGCCACGGCCCCCTGGATGGATTCGAAGAACCAGCCCTCGCTGTTCTCCTTGCCCCGAGTCAGGAGCTGCCCTCCCAGCGCACACAGGGAGGCCTCGCCGAGATGTCGTCCGGAGAGGAGGACCGAGGTCTCGCCCTGGTGGACCTCCACCCGGTCCACCACCGGGAGCGGCGGGAGGAGCATCAGGGGGAGGCTCAGGGCGGGTGGTTCCGCTCCGGTCAAGTAGAGGTCCAGGGAACCCGGCCCGGCCAGGCCCTCCAGGGTACGGAAGGAGGCCAGGCGGGAGCCGTCAGGCTGCAGCTTCAGGTCCGCCTCCAGGGAAGACACGGCCCCCCTCGCCGGGTGGAAGATCACCCGGCCCACGCAGGCCGCCCAGGAGGCGGGAAGGCGGAAGTCGCAGGCCTCGCCGAGCATGAAGTGCTCCCGCTCGATGGGGGTGGGCCGCCATGCGGGGTCGAGACCAGCCGGCAGTTCCAGGGCCTCCGAGGCGATGGGCTGGAAGCCCCAGGAACCCACGATGTGGGCCTTCACGGTCGGGAGTCCGGCCTTGCGCAGCGCGTCGAGGGCCGGGCCGGGCAGGATGGCGAAGGCCTGCTTGCCGGGGCTCGGCATCAGGGACAGCGGGGCCAGGGGTTCCCCTTTCGGCCCTTCGAGGACCAGTCGCCAGTCATGGCCGAAGAGGGCGAAGGGTAGGTTGCTTTTGGCCCGGGGCTGGATCACCAGCTGCCCGAAGGCCTGGAGCAGGCTGCCGCCCGGAGGCAGATCGAAGCTGAAGACGGGCGGATCGGCGTCCTCCCAGCGGCAGGGGCTGAAGACCAACGCGCCACGGACATCCCCCGTGGTGTGGATCCAGTCCCCGTACCACAGCTGGGAGTGGAGGCCGGCAAAGTCCCGGGCCAGGGCCGGCACGTACTGGAACTGATGGCCCGGCCAGAGGTTCTGGAAGATCTGCACCAGGTCGAAGGCGATGGAGATATAGGCCGAGGCCGGCCGGACGGGGCCGGAGACCGACTGCCCCTGGAGGCTGACGCTCTGGCTGCCGGCATCGCTCGAGGGCACCAGGATGTTCGTCCGGCGGAACTCCTGGGTGAGGAACTGGAACTTGTCCAGGTTGGAGGCGCCGTTGCGGCTCAGGAAGACCTGGAAGTCCTGGGACACCTGTCCCCCATAGGCCTTCAGGAAGTTGAACACGGCCGCGTCGTAGGCCGCCGGGGACTGGTCCTTCCGGATGGTGTCCAGGCCCGCCTGGAACCGGTCCGCGTGGGCCCGCTGCTCGGCCAGGTCCGACAGCTTGAGGCAGATGGACCGGAAGGCCTCCAGGTGGGCCGACAGGTCCGTCAGGATCTTGCGGCGCCCGCCGGCATCCGGCACCAGGAAGAACATGGGGATGGCGTCGTAGGGCGCCGTGAACGGCGCGGCCACCATGTCCGGCCCCTTCCGTCTGAGCCGCAGTTCCACCACGCCGCGCTCCGTCGGGGCCACGGTCCTGGGCAGGAAGACGACGATCAGGGTCCAGTCCGCCTGGGTGACCCGCGGGTCGAAGGCTTCGCCCGAAAGGGTGATCTCCACCCGGTCCCGGTAGCGGAGCACCGGGACCTGGAAGAGGGGCAGCCCCACCTCCTTGCCATCAGGGCCCCTGCGGAGGACCTGGGCGCTCAGGCCGATGGGTCCCTTCTGGAACGCCTCGGCCAGGTCGCGCGCCGGCTTGGGGGGTGCGGGCGGGTCGTCGGCCCAGAGCGGTCGACCGGAACCGAGCAGGGCGCCGACCAGGAGGGCCGCCAAGCCGCGGAGGAGCCTGCGGTGGGAGGGGCGCGGACCAGTCGGCATCACAGAACCCGTGTCATGGAATCTAGATGCTACCAGCCGCCCATACTGTTCCCGCGTGCATCAGAACAGACCGACCACCCTCCCCGTCTCCGGGTCGATGTCCACGTCGTAGAAGCCCGGCCGGGTGGGCAGGCCCGGCATGGTGGACATCTTCCCCAGCAGCGGGTAGAGGAACCCGGCGCCCACGGAGGCCCGGATGTCCCGCACGGGAATGCGGAAGCCCGTCGGCGCCCCCTTGAGGGCCGGATCATGGCTCAAGCTGAGGTGGGTCTTGGCCATGCAGATGGGCATCCGATCGTAACCCAGCCGGGTGTACGCTTCGATCTTCTGTTCCGCCTCCGGACTGTAGTCCACGCCGTCCGCGCCGTAGATCTCCTGGGCGATGGCTTCGATCTTCTGCTTGATGGATGCGTCCAGAGGGTAGAGGAACTGGAAAGCGGAAGGCCGCTCTGCGGCCCGCATGACGGCCTCGGCCAGGTCCAGGGCCCCTTCCCCGCCCAGGGCCCAGTTCCGGCAGACCACCGCGTCGATGGCCCCAGCCCCCTGGGAGGCGGTTCGGACCAGTTCCAGTTCGGCCTCCGTGTCCGTGGCGAAGCTGTTCACGGCCACCACCACGGGCACGCCGAACTTGCGGGCGATGCGGATGTGGTGCAGCAGGTTGGGCAGGCCTTTCCGCAGCAGGTCCAGGTTCTCCTCCAGGTAGACCGGATCCAGGGTCTTGCCGGCCACCACCTTCGGGCCGCCGCCGTGCATCTTCAGCGCCCGCACCGTGGCCACAAGGACGACGGCATCCGGCACCAGGCCCGAGACGCGGCACTTGATGTCGAAGAACTTCTCCATGCCCATGTCAGCGCCGAAGCCGGACTCGGTGATCACGTAGTCCGCCAGCCGGAGGGCGATCTGGTCCGCCAGGATGGAGCTGTTGCCATGCGCGATGTTCGCGAAGGGCCCGGCATGCACGAAGACAGGTGTGCCCTCCAGGGTCTGCATGAGGGTCGGCTTGAGGGCGTCCCGCATGAGTACGGTCATGGCACCGGCCACGCCCAGATCCTCCGCGGTGATGGCGCGGCCCCGGCGGTCCAGGCCGATGACGATGTCGCCCAGCCGCCGTCGCATGTCCCGGAGACTGGTGGCCAGGGCCAGCACGGCCATGATCTCGCTGGCCACGGCGATGTCGAAGCCCGTCTCGCGGGAGAAACCCTTCTCCTCGTCCCCCTGTCCAATGGTGATGCCGCGGAGGAACCGATCGCTGGTGTCCACCACCCGCCGCCAGGTGATGGTCGCCGGATCGATGTCCAGCCGGCAGACCCGCCGCCGTTCCTCCGGGGTCAGGTGCTCTGGATCCCGGGCAGGCAGGCCCAGCCGCTCGCAGCGAGTGCGCAGGGTGCGTGGGAACCGCCGCTTCCCCTTGCGGTCCTTCGGGAAGATGCGCTCGAAGAGCTGTTCGTCCGTGGCCTCGGCCTCGTGCAGGATACGCGCGTCGATGGCTGCGGCCGCCAGGTTGTGGGCCGCCGTGATGGCGTGGATGTCGCCCGTCAGGTGGAGGTTGAAGTCCTCCATGGGGATCACCTGGCTGTAGCCGCCGCCCGCGGCGCCGCCCTTGATGCCGAAGGTCGGGCCCTGGCTGGGCTGGCGGATGCAGGTGACCACCCGCTTCCCGAGATGGGCACCCAGGGCCTGGCTCAGCCCCACGGTCGTGGTGGTCTTGCCCTCGCCCAGGGGCGTCGGCGTGATCGCCGTGACATCGATGTACTTGCCGAGGGGTGCCTGATGCAGCCGGTCCAGCACCTCCAGGCGCACCTTCGCCTTGTGGGGACCGTAGAGTTCCAGCTCATCCGGCAGGATTCCCAGCTCCCCGGCGACCTGAGTGATGGGCTTCAAGTCCGCCGCCTGGGCGATGTCCAGGTCGGAGGGCACCGGATCGACGCGCTTCAGGGCGGTGGGCGAAAAGGGGGTCGCAACGGGACGCATGAACGTCTCCCTGGGAAAGAGCCATCCCAAGATAGGGGCAAGGCCAGGGCCAAGCCTCGCACAGGCCGGATTCTTGATCCAGGTCACAGGAGTCTCCGGTCCGTCCTGGGCCCATTCCCCGCTGAAGGATTACTCTGGACCCATGAGGCGTCTGAAGGGCATCGCGATCCACCGCTTCCGGGAGAAGGCCTCGGTCTTCCTCACGGAGCTGCATCCCGCCGCTGACGCGGAGGCGCGCACGGAGGTGCTGGCGGCCCTCCGCAAGCGGGATTTCGACGCCACCCACCACTGCAGCGCCTGGCAGGAAGGGGCGCCGGTGTCGTCCTCCGGGTCGGACGATGACGGCGAACCCTCGGGTACCGCCGGAAGGCCGATGCTCACGGTGCTGGAGGGCGCCGGGGTGACCGATCTGATCGCGGTCTGCATTCGATGGTATGGCGGCACGAAACTGGGCACGGGGGGGCTGGTGCGAGCCTACACCGAGGGCGTCCAGGGCGCCCTCGCCACGGCGGATGCGCTCGGACTGTGGGAGGAGATCCGCATCGTGAGGACGGGCCTCATCCGGGTGGACCTGACCCTGGCCCACCTGCCCTTCACCCTGCTGGGGGCCTTCCCTGCGGTCCGGGTGCTGGAGCAGCGCTACGAAGGCACCGAAGCCCTCCTCCACTTCGAGTGTCCGCCCGGATCGGCGGAGGCCCTGGAGACCGCCTGGCGGGAACGGAGCCGAGGGGGCTCCATCGCCTGGGACTGAGGCTCCCCCGGGCCACTCGCCGGTCCCTCGGCCCCGTTCGCCGATCTCTGCTCGTCCGGGGTCCAATCCGCCCGTAGCTTGATCACAACGGGAGGGAGCCATGATCCATGCCGGTTGGTTTCTCGACAGCCCCTGGTGGTGGTTGGCCTTCTGGGTCCCCTCCCTCGGATTCGCAGTGCCCTTTGGATTCGGACGGAAGGAACGCAGGCCATGAACAGGCAGAACCGAATGAACCCCTCGAACCGGTCGACGGTCTTCTCTCCCAAGCTGGTCCTCGGCCTCTCGCTGATCGCTCTGGGCCTGATCCTCACCCTGGACCAGCTGGGCTGGTGGGGCGCCTGGAGCCTCCTCCGGTTCTGGCCCGTGATCCCGGCCGCCTTCGGCCTCGCGCGGCTCCTCCAGCGCGGCTGGCTGCACCTGGGCGGCCATTTCTGGCTGGCCTTTGCCCTGGTGGGCCTGGCGGCCCAGTGGGGCCGCGAGGATTTGATCGACCGCTGGTGGCCGATCCTGGTCGTCTGGGGTGGAGCCGTCATCACCCTCCGGGCCCTGTGGCCCCGCTCGCCGGCCCCCCCCGTTTCCTGTGATCCTGAGAACGACTCCCCCGAGAGGAAGCCATGACCTCCCCCGACGATCCCAAGGCCCCGAGCCCCTTCAGCCCCAAGCTGGTGCTGGGCGTGGCCATCATCGTGGCGGGCCTGATGCTCACCCTGGACAACCTGGGGCTGGTGGAAGCCCACATTGTCTTCAAGCTGTGGCCCCTGGTGCTCGTGGCCCTTGGCGTGGCGAAACTGCGGCAGGAGGGTTCCAGCGGCACCGGCGCATGGGTGCTCATCTTCGTCGGTGCCTTCATCCTCCTGGCCAACTTCGGCCGCGTCCACCTGACGGAGGCCCTGGGGCCGCTGCTCGTCGTGGCCCTGGGCATCTTCATCGTGGTGAAGGCCCTGCGCCAGGCCCGGGGCGTGCCGCCCGAGCTTGAGAAGTCGGAGGACTTCCTCCAGGGCACGGCCATTTTCGGCGGCTTCAAGCGGCGGGTGCTCACCCAGGCCTTCCGCGGCGGCGAGCTCACGGCCATCTTCGGCGGCTTCGAGGTGGATCTTCGCCACGCGGCGCTGAACGAGAACCAGGCCCGCGTGGACATCTTTGTGCTCTTCGGGGGCGGGGAGATCCGTGTTCCCGAGGGCTGGGAGATCGCCAACCGAGCCACCTCCATCATGGGCAGCGTGGGGGACAGCACCTATCACGGCGGCGAGGCCCAGGCCGGGCGCCCGCGGCTGGTCCTGACCGGCCTCACCCTCTTCGGCGGCATCGAGGTCAAGTCCTGATGCACCCCCTCTTGGCCAGCCGAGCGCGCCTGGGGGCCTACCTGCTGGGGTGGACCCCCATCGTCGCACTCATGGTGGTGCTGGGCGTGAGCCAAGGGTGGACCTGGCTGGAGGCCCTCGGGCTGGCCCTGGGCCTGGGCAGCTTCGGAGCCTTCCTGTTCCTCACGGCCTGGTACTTGTGCCGTGCGCTGCCTCTGGATCCCAAGGGCGGCCTCCGGGCCCACGCCCCGGCCTGGATCATCGCCGCCCTCGTCATGGGCGGGCTGTGGACGGGCTTCGCGCGGTTCCTGGGCTGGGCCCTCGGCATCCTTCCCGGCTTCCGGCAACTTCCAGCGCGGATCATTCCGGCCATGCCGATCCTGGCAGTGATGGGCATGCTCCTCTATCTGGCCGTGCTCACCCTCCACTACCTGCTGGCCGCGACGGAACGGTCCAGGGAGGCGGAGCGAGTCGAGCAGGAGCTGCGGGTGCTGGCCCGGGACGCGGAGCTGAAGGCCCTCCGCGCCCAGCTCAACCCCCACTTCCTCTTCAACAGCCTGAACTCCATCAGCGCCCTCACTACCCAGGACCCGGCCCGGGCGCGCGAGATGTGCGTGCTGCTCTCCGACTTCCTCCGCAAAAGCCTGCGGCTCGGAGAGCGGGCCTCCGTCCGGCTCTCCGAGGAGCTGGACCTCCTTCGGAACTACCTCGCCATTGAGCAGATCCGCTTCGGATCGCGGCTGGTTGTGGCCTGGGACGTCTCACCGGAGGCAGAACGCGCGGAGGTCCCCACCCTGCTGCTGCAGCCCCTGGTGGAGAACGCCATCAAGCACGGCATCGCCCAGCTGCCCGAGGGCGGGACCATCCGCCTGCGCGCCGCCCTGGCCGAGGGTCTCGTGGAGTTGACGGTGGAGAATCCGGTGGATCCGGACGCCCCGGAACCCCAGGGCCTCGGCATGGGCCTGCGCCAGGTGAAACAGCGCCTGCAGGGCCGCTTCGGATCCCAGGCCTGGGTGGAGGCCGGACTCCGGGACGGCCTCCATCGCGTCGACCTTCGATTTCCCGTGGAGAAGACCCCATGAAAGCCCTGATCGTGGACGACGAGGACCTGGCCCGCGCCGTGGTGCGCGAGCATCTGGCGGCCCATCCGGACGTGGACGTGGTCGCGGAGTGCGCCAATGGCTTCGAGGCGGTGAAGGCCGCTGCCCAGCACCAGCCCGACCTGGTCTTCCTGGACATCCAGATGCCCAAGCTGGACGGCTTCGAGGTGCTGGAGCTGCTGGAGGCCGACGGTCGGCGACCTGCCGTGGTGTTCGTCACGGCCTACGACCAGCACGCGCTGCGCGCCTTCGAGGCCCAGGCGGTGGATTACCTGCTGAAGCCCTTCTCGAAGGAGCGTTTCGACGCTGCCCTGGCCAAGGCCCGGGCCGTCCGGGAGAGCCGCCCGCCCGCAGCCCAGCTCGCGGCGGCCAATCGCCAGGGTCGGCCCCTGGAGCGGATCGTCGTGAAGGACGGCCCCAAGGTCACCGTGATCCCGCTGGACCGCCTGGACTGGGTGCAGGCCCAGGACGACTACGTCCTGCTCCGCACCGAGGGCAAGAACCTCCTCAAGCAGCAGACCCTGGCCAGCCTGGAGGCCCAGCTCGATCCGGCCCGCTTCATCCGCGTCCACCGAAGCTTCATCCTCAACCTGGACCGCCTGGTGCGGATCGAGCAGGACGCCAAGGAGCACCGGGAGGCCATCCTGCGGGACGGCACCCGCCTTCCCGTCAGCCGGGCCGGCTACCAGCGCCTGCGGGAGCTGTGGGAGGAGGCCTGAGGCAGCCTGCATCGGGTCGCCGCTGGTTCCGAGCCCCGGTTAGATGGTCTATCCTTTTTATAATTTATGGATCTTTTAGACAGACCATCAGGACCTGACTCTGGGTCTGGGACCACCCGGTCCCATCCCACCCAGGAGCCACCATGCAGACCGACCCCCTGACCGCATCCGTCGACACCACCCGTCTCGGGTGGATCCCCCTCGCTCCCGGTCTCTCCTTCAAGCCCATCACCTACTTCCCGGACCTGAGCGGGTGGCAGCTCCTGCTGCGCCTGGAGCCCGGAACCGTGATCCCGCGGCACCGCCACACGGGGGAGGTGCACGCCTTCAACCTCTCCGGCTCCCGCCGCCTGGACACGGGCGAGATCGTGGGCCCCGGCGCGTACGTGCACGAGCCTGCCGGCAACGTGGACAGCTGGGAGGCCTGGGGGGACGAGCCCTGCATCATCCACATCGAGGTGAACGGGCAGAACGAATACCTCGACGCCGAAGGGAGGGTGATCCGGGTGGCCGATGCGCGGGCCTCGCGACAGGACTACCTGGACTGGTGCGCGGCCCATGGCGTGGCCACCCACCCGGCGCTCGCGGGGGGGAACTGACATGCCCGCCCCCGCGACCCTCGACCGCTGGAGCGCCCGGGCGGCCCGCCTGGCCCTGGGCGCCGCCTTCCTCTCGGCCGTGGCCTCCCGCTTCGGCCTCTGGCAGGGGCACCTGAGCCTGCAGCGCTTCGCCGAATTCATCCAGTACACCGGCGAGGTGAACGCCTTCCTGCCGAAGGCCCTCCACCCCTTCCTGGCCTGGGCGGCCACCGCGGCCGAGACCTCCTGCGGCCTCGCCCTCGTCACGGGGTTCCGTCCCCGGGAGACCGCCCTCGCAAGCGCAGCGCTGCTCACCCTCTTCGGTACGGCCATGGCCCTCTCCCAGGGGATCAAGTCTCCCCTGGACTATTCCGTGTTCTCCGCGGCCGGCGCCGCCCTGCTGCTGTGGCGCCACCAGGCCCGGGAGCAGCCGGCCCGGGCCCCCTCGGGAGCCGAGGGCTGAGGCGCTCCCCGCAGCCCCGGCACTTCCATCTCAACGCCTCAGGGAAGCCCGGCTCCCAGGAGGACGTTCTCCTCGAGGTTGGCATCGTGGACGGCCAGGAGGTGGAGGGTCCATCCCAGGGCGGCCAGAAGGGCGTACCGCCTCCAGGAAGCCGGAGCCCCCCTCAGGATCACCCGGCCCATGACCAGTCCGGCCTTGGGCGGATGAACAACCAGGTCCGGCAGGGCCTGGAGCTGGACCACCGTCCGGTCCGAGACATCGATGAATGCCGTGCCCTGCTCGTGGGGAAGATGGGTCCAGTGGAACTCCACCCCGTCCTTGAAGCTCAGCTTCCCGCGCCCGAAGGGGTGGGGCCTGAACTCCGCGAGATCGATGGAGGAGCCCTCCTCCCGGAGCGAGAGGTGCCGGGTGAAGGTCCCCACCCGTTTCAGGGTCCAACGCCCTTCGGCGGTCTCGACCCGGGCCAGGGTTTCCGGATCCGACCAGGCGAGGGTGGCGAAGACTTCTCCTCCCGCGCACAGGTCAAAGCCCCCGGGGGTCTCCGTTGCCCGCCACTCGAGGACATCGCTCGACAGTTCGGTCAGCGCCCGCATGGCCTCCTCCCCTTTCTCGCGGGGAAAGCTCCGCGCACCGTAAATGTAGGTCCGCGGGGCCCCCAGGGTCAGGGCCTCAGAGCTGTCCCTTGAGGCGGCAGGGATTCGACTCGCACCGGCCGCAGCAGTGGATGCAGCCGGGCGTCGCCTTTACGAGGATGGGGGAGGATCCCGGGGCGAATTTCCGGACGGGCGCCTCGGATTTGGCTGGACCGGCCCCCGCCGAGGCGCGGTCCATGGCTTTCGGCCCCTTCCGCCGGGCCGGGCTCGGGGTCCGGGGCATGGCCGTCAGGCGTCGGGCCGCTTGAAGCTCTTGGCCACTTTCTGCATGAGCAGAGGATCGCCCTCGATCTGGATCTTGCCGGACATGAAGGCTTCCTGGGCGTTCAGCTTGCCGGTGCTCATGGCGATGAAGTCCTCGGCCTTGGCCTTCAGGATCGTGTCGCAGGGCTTCATCAGGCGCGGGAACGCCATGCAGGCCCCGTTGCGGATGAGCAGGGTGTAGCCCATGTCCTCGATCTGGTAGCCCACGGCAGCCTCCAGATCCCCCGCCTTCTCGGGCAGGAACCGTTCGGGCATGGACTCGATCAGGGCCTCGGCGGGATTCACCGCCGCCTGGAAGTGGGCCGTGTAGGCCGCCACCCGGCTCATGTCCCCCTTCACGGTGATGTTCCCGCCCAGGAGGGCCGCCACCAGGTTCAGCTTGCCGGCGTTGAGGGCCGCGAAGTCCGCGTCCGTGATGCCCAGCGCGTCGCCCTCGACCTCGCCCGGACGGACAGAGAGCCCCTCGGGGCTGAAGTCCAGACGGTAGGGCACGCCATCCACCTTCACCTCGAGGGTGCCGCTGGCGCCGCCCGTGTAGCGCCTGCGCAGGGTGGCCAGGGCCTTGCCGCCGGGAGTATCCGGGAAGGTGATCTCGGGTTCAGCGGCCCAGGTCTTCCAGGCCTTCCGCAGGACCGCCATGTCGCCGGAGAAGCGGATCTGGCCGCCCAGCAGGGCCGGACCCGGATCGGAGATGCCGCAGACCAGGGCACGCATGGCGGCCTCGTCCCCGGCCACCTCGGCGCCCTCGCCGAAGCTCTCGCCGCCCACGGTCACCTTGAGCCCGGCGCCGGCCAGGGCCAGCCGTGCAGGCATCAGGTCCCTGAGGGGCTTCACGGGCCCGGACTGGACCTGGGGCTTCTTGAAGAACTTGGGGAATTTCTGGAGGAGGCCCAGGTCGCCGGTCCCCTTGAGCTTGCCGGTCATGAAGGCCTGCATGGGATCGAGCTTGCCCTCGTTGAGCGCGATCCAATCCTCCGCGGCGATCACCACGGTGGAGGTGGCGTCGGCCTTGGGCTCCCGCTTCAGCGCGAAGGCCCCGTTCTCGATGGCGCAGGTGTAGTCGCCGCCGCCCTCGCCGGTCACCTGGTAGTAGACCGAGACCGAGAGCCCCTGGGCCTTCTCGGGCAGGAAGAGCTCGGGCATGAGCGAGAAGATGCCGTCCACCGTCAGGGCCATGGTCCACCTCGGAATGTTGGAATCGAGCATGGACCGGCCTCCGACCCCGATGCAACGGCTACCAGGAGTCAGGGGTTACAATCCCGCATGCGCATCGCTGCGGTGGACGTCGGGTCTAATTCCATCCACCTGGTGGTGGTGGAGGCGGATCCCATGGGTGGCCAGCGAGTGCTGGCACGGGAGAAGGCGATGGTGCGCCTGGCGCGGGGCGAGGCCCGGTCCGGCGAGATCGGCCCCGAGGCCTTCCAGTCCGGGCTGGAGGCCTTGACCCAGATGGCGAAGATCATCCAGGGCTTTGCCTGCGAGACGGTAATGGCCTGCGGCACCGCGGCTCTGCGGGACGCGAAGAATGCCCAGGCCTTTGTTCTCGAGGCGGAGAAGCTCGGCATCCCCATCCAGGTGATCTCCGGCGAGGAGGAGGCCCGGCTCATCCACCAGGCGGTATCCCACGCCATCCCTTTCCCCCAGGAGTCCGTGACGCTGGTGGACATCGGCGGCGGCAGCACCGAGCTCACCTGGGTCCAGGCCGGCCGCGTGGAGGCCAGCATCTCCCTGCCCTGGGGCCTCCAGCGCCTGGCGGACGCGGCGGCCACCTCTGACCCGCCCAGCGCCCACGACCTCAAGCGCCTCCGCCGGTTCGTCCGGAAGATCCTGAAGAAGGCCCGGAAGGCCCTGCCGGATGAACTGCCCGAACCCACCCTCGTGCTCGGCACGTCCGGCACCCTGGAGGACCTGGCCCGGGGCGCCGGGGGCGGCTACCTTTGCGATGAAGCCCAGCTGCGGTCCTTCGCGCTGCGGCTCTGGCGGACGGATGCCCAGGGGCGGGTGGACCGTCTGGGCGTGGACCCCAAGCGCGCCGAGGTGCTGCATGTGGGCGCCATCTGGGCCCTCTCCCTCCTGGAGTGGCTGGGCGCCCCGCGCCTGCGCCACCTGCCCGTGGGCCTGCGCGAGGGCATGGTCTGGGAAGCCCTGAAGCATGGCGGGGCGGCCATCCCCCCCCTGGCGGACCGGAGGCGGGCTTCCATCGAGAACCTGGCGGCCCGGCTCGATCCGGATCCTGGCCATAGCCGGCATGTGGTCCGCCTCTCGGATCAGCTTTTCGTCGCTCTCCAGCCATTCTTCGAGCTGGGGGACACCGAACGCCAGTGGCTGGCCTCAGCGGCGCGCCTCCACGACATCGGATTCTCGATCTCCGAGAAGGGGCACCACAAGCACAGCGAGTACCTCGTGCGGAACGCCGCCCTGCCCGGCTTCTGGCCGGAAGAGGTGGACCTCCTCGCCCAGGTGGTCCGCTTCCACCGGGGGAAGGATCCGAACCCCGCCAAGCACGAGGCTTTCCGGGCCCTGGCACCCTGGCACCGGGAAGTGGTGCGCAAGCTCGCGGCGATCCTCCGGGCTGCGGATGCCCTGGACCGGCGTCGCCGCCAGACGGTCCACGGCCTCTCGGTGGTGGTGGAGGACGATGTCCTCCGGATCCACCTCAAGGCCTCCGGGGACCTTGATCCCGAACTCGATGCCTTCCGGGATAAGGGCGCCCTGCTGGGGGCTCTTCTGGACCGGAGGGTCGAGGTCACCGTAGGCTGAAGGCTCCATGACGCTGGAAGAGCTCATCAATGACTGGAACGGCCGTCCACCTGCGGGCGACCGCCTTCCGCAATTGAACGATGAGACCCTCCGGGACGGCCTCCAGAGCCCCTCGGTGCGGGATCCGGACATCCCCGCCAAGCGGGACCTCATCCACCGGCTGGCCCGGCTGGGGGTGGATGCCCTCGACCTGGGTATGCCCGGGGCCGGCCCCAAGGCCCTGGCCGCCGTGAAGGCCCTCATGGTCGAGATCCGCGACCACCGGCTGCCCGTCTCTCCCAACACGGCCGTCCGGACCCTTGAGGTGGACCTGGCCCAGGTGGCGGAAATCCAGCAGCGGGTCGGCATCCCCCTGGAGGCCGGCGCCTTCCTGGGATCCAGTCCCGTCCGCATGGACGTGGAAGGCTGGGATCTGGCCTTCCTGGTGACCACCGCCCGGCGCGCCGTGGCCTTCTGCCGCCGCCATCAGGTGCCCGTGATGATGGTGACCGAGGACAGCACCCGGGCCCGGCCGGACGTGCTGAAGGCCATCTACCAGGCGGCCCTGGACGAGGGCGCCCAGTCCATCTGCCTCTCCGATACGTGCGGCCACGCCACGCCGGACGGCGTGCGGCGCCTGGTCCGCTTCATCCGGGAGGAGGTGGTCCAGGGCCGCCCTGTCCGCATCGACTGGCACGGCCACAACGACCGCGGCCTGGGTGTGGCCAATGCCATCGCGGCCTTCGAGGCCGGCGCGGACCGGCTCCACGGCACCATCCTGGGCATCGGCGAGCGGTGCGGCAACGTGGCCCTGGACCAGCTCATGATGAACCTGCACCTCATGGGCTACCCCAAGGGCGACCTGTCGGACCTGCCCGCCCTGGCGGAGCGGGTGGCTGAGCTCTGCGGCGTGGAGATCCCCGCCAACTATCCCGTGCTGGGCCGCGATGCCTTCAGGACCGGCACCGGCGTCCACGCCGCCGCCATCGTGAAGGCCCTCCACCGCGGCGACGTGGAGCTGGCGGACGCCGTCTATTCCGGTGTCCCCGCCGCTCTGGTGGGCCGCCGCCAGGAGATCGAGATCGGCCCGATGGCCGGCCACAGCAACGTGATCTACTGGCTGGAGATGAACGGCTACGACGCCATCCCCGAGCGCGTGGACCGCATCCTCCACCTGGCCAAGCAGAGCGCGCGGATCCTCACCGAGACGGAGATCCGGAGCGTGTTGTAGAACCCTGCACGCTGGGGTCTACCCACGGTGCCCTTCCTTGGCCCCCCACGATGAGCCGGGCCCGGGGCTGGGTCGTCAGGTACGCCCAGAGCCATTCGAAGAAGACGAACACCCGGCTCCGGAAATCCACGAGCAGCATCAGGTGGATGAAGAGCCAGGCGAGCCAGGCGGGATAGCCGGTGAGGCTCAGGCCGCCAACGTGGGCCACAGCCTTCCCTCGGCCGAGGGTCGCCATGCTGCCCTTGTCCCGATAACGGAAGGCCCGCCGGGGGCGATTCCCCAGGGTCGCCTGGATGTTGGCTGCGGCGCAGGCCCCCTGCTGGATGGCCACGGGCGCGACGCCCGGCAGGGGGCCCTCGGGACCGTGCGGGAAGGCGGCCAGGTCGCCCACGACGAAGGCCTCCGGATGGCCCGGAAGGCTGAGGTCGGGCCCCACGAAAACCCGTCCGATGCGATCGACCGGCACGCCGAGCCCCGCTCCCAGCGGGACGGCGGCCACGCCTGCGGCCCAGAGCACGGTCCGGGTCGGGATGCGCTCCTCGCCGAGCTGGACCGCCCGTTCCTCGATGGCCGTGATCGGCAGCCCAAGCCGCACTTCGACGCCGATGCGCTCCAATCCCTGGACGGCCTTCTCGGACAATCCCGAACCGAAGTTCGCCAGGATGGCCGGCCCGCCCTCGACGAGGATGACCCGGGCGCGGTCCGTGCGGATGCGCCGGAACTCACGCGGCAGGGAGAGCCGGGCCATCTCCTTCAGGGTTCCGGCCAGCTCCACGCCCGTCGGACCGCCCCCGACGATGACGAAGGTCAGCCACTCCCGGCGGAGTTCGGGATCCTCCTCCTGCTCGGCCCGCTCGAAGGCGGACAGGAAGCGCCGCCGGATCTCCAGCGCGTCCTCCAGGTTCTTGAGGCCGGGGGCCAGCTCGGCCCAGCCATCCCGGCCAAAATAGGAACTGCGGGAGCCCGCGGCCAGGATCAGGAAGTCGTACGGCAGGCCCCGGCCATCCGCCAGACCGACGCGCCGGGCCCCCAGGTCGACCGCGGTAACCTCCGCCAGGATGACCTCGGCGTTGCGCTGGGAGCGGAGGATGTGGCGGATGGGCGCCGCGATGTCCGCCGGGGACAGCGTGGCCGAGGCCACCTGGTAGAGGAGCGGCTGGAACAGGTGGTGGTTCTGCCGGTCCACCAGCACGACCCGGACCCGCGCGTGCCGGAGCGCCCGGGCGGCCTTGAGCCCACCGAAGCCGCCGCCCACGATGACGACCGTGGGTTCCCCCGCCCTTGCCGGAGCCGTCCCCACCATCGCCTCCTAGCTCCTCATGGGGGTCACGGGGAGGTGGGACAGCTCGTGGGACTGATCCTGGCCGAAGACGACCCGTTCCCCTGGGGGCGTGGGGCGCGCTTCCTGGAGGTGGGTGAGGGGCATGCTGGTCTCCTCGAGGGGGGTGGATCAGGCCGCGTTCTCCGAGTCGCGGCCGAGGACGAGCCTCAAGGTCGCGAAGACGATGGGCACCGCGCCGAGCAGGAGGAAGGTCATGTCGGCGACGATGCGGATCCACTCCAGCGTGTGAAAGGTGCCTCCCATGAGGAAGGTCAGGCGCCGCGCGTGCCAGTACCCGTTGGAGAGCACATCCCAGAGCTGGATGACACCCCCGGGGAAGAGATCGAGCACCACCATCAGGCCCAGGCCGAGGTTGAGGCCCCAGAAGCCGGTGCGGATGAGACCCTCCGCCTGGGCCCAAGCGTGGTCGCCCTTGAGTTCCCGCAGGCAGAAGACCAGGACGGCCAGGGCCAACATCCCGAAGACACCGAACATGGCCGCATGCCCGTGGTTGGCGGTGAGGGTGGTGCCGATCTCGAAGTAGGACACGATGGGCAGGTTGATGAGGAAGCCGAAGACACCCGCCCCGACGAAGTTCCACACCCCCACCGCGATGAGGAACCGGATGGCCCACCGCTGCTTCGCGGCCAGGGGACGCCCGCAGTCCTCACAGTTCTTGTCCTGCAGGCGGATGAAGTCCCAGGCGTCGAGGGTCAGGAGCGTGAGGGGCACCACCTCCAGGGCGGAGAAACTGGCCGCCAGCCCCATGTTCAGGGTCCCCTGCCCGGTGAAGTACCAGTGGTGCCCGATGCCCAGGATGCCCCCCGTCAGGTAGAGGATGGCGTCGAGGTAGATGAGCCGCGTCGCCGACTTCGCATTGACGAGGCCCAGCTGGAAGAACATCACCGCCACCAGCACCGTGGCGAACAGCTCGAAGAACCCCTCCACCCAGAGGTGGATGATCCAGAAGCGCCAATTGTCGATGACGGCGAAGTTGGTGCGGGGCCCGTAGAACAGGGCCGGGAGGTAGAACAGCGGAATGGCGAAGGCCGCGTAGAAGAAGAGGGAGGGCAGCTCCCCCTGCTCCGTGCCCTTCATGGCCGGGCGGAGGGCCCGGAACATGAGGAAGAGCCAGAAGACGAGCCCGGCCGCCAGGAGCAGTTGCCAGAACCGGCCCAGGTCGAGGTATTCGCTGCCCTGGTGTCCGAGCCAGAACCACAGGCTGCCGAGCTTGCCGTTGATTCCGGCCATTTCCCCGAACAGGCTGCCGAAGACCACGATGGCCAGGGCCCCGAGTAGCAGGAGCGCGCCGGTCCGCTGGCCCCTGGGCTCGGCGCCGCCCACGAGGGGCGCCAGGAAGAGGCCGCCGCCCACCCAGGCGGTGGCGATCCAGAAGATGGCCAATTGCAGGTGCCAGGTCCGCGCGAGGTTGTAGGGCAGCAGGCGGGTCAGGTCGAACCCGTAGAACCCCCCGGGCTCGACGCGGTAGTGCGCGAGCACTCCCCCCAGGGCGGCCTGCCCCAGGAAGAGCAGGGCCACCACGGCGAAGAAGAGGCCCACGGCCCTCTGGCTGGGGGTGAGGGTCCAGGCGTGGAGCCGGCCCTCTTCCGGATGCTTCCAGCCGGCCGAGCCGCCCCATCCGAGGTAGTCGAACTTGCCGAAGACGAAGAGGATCAGGCCCAGGCCACCCAGCAGGGTGATGAGGCTCAAGGCGCTCCACAGATAGGTCGAGGCGGTGGGGGTGTTGCCCACCAGGGGCTCGTAGGGCCAGTTGTTGGTGTAGGAGTAGTCCTTCCCCGGGCGAGGCGCCACCGTGGCCCAAGTGGCCCAGGCGAAGTAGCTCGCGAGGTGCTCCAGTTCCCGGTCGTCCTGGATGAACTTCGCGGGCAGGCCCACCGCCGCCTTCTCCCCGGCGAAATAGTTCCGCCATTCCCCGCGCTGGAGACGGTAGGACGCCTCCTCGGCCGCCGAGAACCGGAGCGTGTCCGTGCCTGGATCAAAGCGGTTCTGCTTGAGCTGGGACTTCAGCAGGGCCCCGATCTCCAGGGCCTGGCCCTCCCCCAGATCCTGGAACGGACGGCCGTACCGAGCCATCGCCAGGGTGTCCCGTCCGATCTCGGCCAGCCGGTGGAGGTACTCGGCCGTGTAGTCCGGCCCCAGGTAGGCGCCATGGCCCCACAGGGTCCCGTGCTCCATGAGGCCGTACTTCAGGAAGACCTCCTGGCCATCCTGGATGTCCCCGCCGGTGAAGAGCACCTGGCCCGAGGCGCCGAGGACCTGCGCTGGGATGGGGGGCGCGCCGCTGTAGGTCTTCACCGTGACCCAGATCAGCAGGCTGAACCCGAAGATCATCACGAGGATGGCCGCCTGGCGCCAGCGGGGGGAGAGGGGAGCAGAGTCGGGCAGCGAACTGCTCATGGCGCATTCTCCTGTTTGGACTGCTTTCAAAAAACAATCAAACAGTGCTCGCGAAGAGATCAATGATCAATCCGAAAGCGCGCCCGGGGTCGTCGTGGAGCCCCAAACCCGTTCAGACCTGGCCCCCCAGCCCCGTGACCTCGCCCGCACTCAGCCGCTGGACGCCGCTTGCCGTGGCCACCTTCAACCTGCCGTCCGGTTCCCAGCCCAGGCAGGTGCCCTGCCCGTCCTCCCAGTGGAGGGGATCTCCTTCCGCAGGCCACCGGAAGAGAGGTTGAAGTTCCTGCCCCAAATCACTCCAAAACCCTAGGATATGGATGGCAAGCTCCGGCCCCGAAGCGGATTCCAGACCCAGGTCCCTCAGGCACCCGGGGGGGATGGCCCGACCGGGGATGTCCGGAGCGGTGGTCAGGTTCACGCCCAATCCCAGGATCAGGCGCCCCCCCACCTGCTCGCCGAGGATGCCCCCCAGTTTCCGGAGCCGGCCTTCCTTCCAGGCCACGAGATCGTTGGGCCACTTCAGCCCCAGGGCCCGTCCTTCCGGGTCCAGGACCCGGGCGGCGGCGGCCATGGCCCGCTGCATGACCAGGCCGGGAGGCACGCCCGGACGGGGCGGCAGGGCGGCCGAGAGCCAGAGCCCAGCTCCGGCGGCGCTCTCCCAGCGGTTGCCCTGGCGGCCCCGGCCCTCGGTCTGACGGTCCGCCAGGACGGCGCAGAAGCCCAGTTCCGGATGCCGGCGGAGGAAAGCCTGGGTGGAGTCCACCACCGCCAGTCGGATCAGCGGCAGGTCCGTCATGCCGGCTTGCGGGGGCCCTGGTTCCGCAGCCACAGGATCCGCAACCCGTCGAGGGTGAGATCCGGCGCCACGTGCTGGATCCGCGGGATGTGGGGGGCCATCACGCGGCCCAACCCGCCGGTGGCTACCACAGCCGCCGTGGGGCACTCCTGCAGGAGCCGTTGCAGGATCCCGTCCACCATCCCGATGTAGCCGTAGAAGATGCCGGATTGCATGGCCTGCACCGTGTTGCGCCCCACCAGCCGTTCCGGCTCGGCGATCTCCACGCGCGGCAGGCGGCTGGCCCGCTGGAAGAGGGCCTCGGCGCTGATCTTCACGCCGGGCGTGATGAGGCCGCCCAGGTACTCCTTGCGCACGTTCACCACATCGAAGGTGGTTGCGGTCCCGAAGTCCACCACGATGAGGGGCGCCCCGTACTTCTCGATGCCCGCCACGGCGTTCACCAGGCGGTCCGCGCCCAGCTCGGCCGGGTTGTCGATGAGCACCTTCACCCCGGTCTTCACCCCCGGTTCGACGTAGAAGGCCTCGACCCCGAAATAGACCTTGGACAGGGCCATCAGGACCGGATGCAGGGGCGGCACCACGCAGGAGATGGCCACATGCTTGATCTGGGAAGCCTCGATGCCCCGGTGGCGCATGAGGGCCAGGGCCGAGAGGCCGTACTCATCCACGGTGCGCTCGCGGCTCGTGGCCAGCCGCCAGGAGCAGATCAGCGGAGAGTCCGGCCCCTGCGTGAGATCGTAGATCCCCAGCACGACGTTGGTGTTTCCGACATCCACGGCCAGCAGCAGACTCATGGGCACTCCGAGCGTTCCAGGATCGCCTGAGGCGGCCCGGGCCGCCAGTCCCCTCCTTGTGATGCCCGTTCAGGCCTCCCTGGCTAAGCTGGTAGGTCCGCAGGAGACGCCATGCCCCACACCATCATCGAGCCCTTCCGCATCAAGTCCGTGGAGCCTATCCGAATGACCACCGCCCGGGAACGGGTGGGCCTGCTGGAAGAGGCCAAGCTGAACGTCTTCAAGCTGAGGGCCGACGATGTGCTGCTGGACTTCCTTACGGACAGCGGCACGGGCGCCATGTCCGCGAAGCAGTGGGGGGCCATCATGGAGGGCGACGAGAGCTACGCCGGCGCCAACTCCTTCTTCCGCCTGGAGGCGGTCCTCAAGGACCTGACGGGCTACAGGCACATCATCCCCACCCACCAGGGCCGGGCGGCCGAGCGGATCCTCTTCTCCGTGGCCACGAAGAAGGGCGACCTCGTCCCCAACAACACCCACTTCGACACGACCCGGGCCAACCTGGAATACGCCGGCGGCGAGGGCGTGGACCTGGTCATCCCCGAGGGCCTGCAGCCCCGGACGCGACACCCCTTCAAGGGGAACATCGACCTGGAGAAGGTGGAGGACCTGCTCAAGCGCGAGGGGCACCGCATTCCCTTCGGCATGATGACCCTCACCAACAACAGCGGCGGCGGCCAGCCTGTCAGCCTGGCCAACCTCCGGGCCTACAGCGCCCTCCTGAAGAAGTACGGCAAGCCCCTGATCCTGGACGTCTGCCGGTTCGCCGAGAACGCCATGTTCATCAAGCTGCGGGAGGAGGGCCAGCAGGACCGCAGCCCCAGGGAGATCGCCCAGGAGATGTTCAGCCTGGCCGACGGATGCACCATGAGCGCCAAGAAGGACGGCCTGGTGAACATTGGCGGTTTCCTGGCCCTGAACCAGGACACCTGGGTCGAGGCTGCGAAGAACCTGCTGATCCTCACCGAGGGCTTCCCCACCTATGGCGGCCTGGCCGGCCGCGACCTGGCGGCCCTGGCCGTGGGCCTGGAGGAGGGCCTGCACGAGGACTACCTGCGCTACCGCCTGCGCACCGCCGAATACATGGGCGAGAAGCTGCTGGCGGGTGGCGTCGCCATCGTGGAACCCACCGGCGGCCATGCCGTCTACCTCGATGCCAAGGACTTCCTGCCCCACCTGAAGCCCGAGGACTACCCGGCCTGGAGCCTCTGCAACGCCCTCTACCTGGAGGCTGGCATCCGGGGCGTGGAGATCGGCTCCGTCATGTTCGGCCGCCACCTGGACGACGGCACCGAGACCTATAGCGCCATGGAACTCGTCCGGCTGGCCTTCCCGCGCCGGATGTACACCCAGAGCCACTTCGACTACGCCGCCGAGGCCATCTGCGAGCTGAAGGCCAAGGCCGCCTCGGTCCGCGGCGTGCGCATCGTGAAACAGAGCAAGTACCTCAGGCACTTCAGCGCAGAGATGCGCTGGGCCTGACGCGGGCGGGATTCCCGCTAGGATGGACGGGACCTCCCGAAGGACCGCCCATGACCGCTCCGTCGATTGACGATCTCTTCGCCCGCCAGCAGGCCGCCCGCTGGCGGGTGGCGGCCACCTCGGCGGATCAGCGCCGGGCGAAGCTGCGGGCCCTCCTGGAGGCCCTCCTGGCCCACCGGACGGAGGCCCAGGCGGCCCTGGCGGCGGACTTCCGCAAGTCGCCCGAGGAGGTGGACCTCACGGAGCTGTACCCGGTCGTCTCCGAGATCAAGGACGCCCTGCGCCACCTCCGCCAGTGGATGAAGCCCCGGAAGGTCCCGACGCCCATCGGCCTCTTCGGCAGCGCGGGCACCATCGTCCATGAGCCCCGGGGCGTGGTCCTCATCATCAGCCCATGGAATTACCCCATCTACCTCACCCTGGGCCCCCTGGTCTCGGCCATCGCCGCCGGGAACTGCGCCGTCCTCAAACCGTCGGAACTCACCCCGCACACCACGGCCTTCCTCCGGAAGCTGGTGGCGGGCCTCTTCCCCGAGGAGGAGGTGGCCCTGGTAGAAGGCGACGCCACGATCGCCCAGGAACTGCTCGCCCTGCCCTTCGACCACATCTTCTTCACGGGCAGCCCGGCCGTGGGGAAGGTGGTGATGAAGGCGGCCGCTGAACACCTCACCTCGGTGACGCTGGAACTGGGCGGCAAGTCGCCGGTGCTGGTGGACGCGGACGCGGACCTCCGGAGGGCCGCGCGCAAGATCGCCTGGGGCAAGGGGCTCAACGGCGGGCAGACCTGCGTGGCGCCGGACTACGTGCTGGTCCACGACCGGGTCCACGATGCCCTCCTGGCCGAGTTGAAGCAGGCGTTCACCGCCTTCTACGGGGCCGATGCCGCGGCCCGACAGGCCAGCCCCGACCTGGCACGCATCGTCGGGAGCCGCCAGGTGACACGGATCAGGGCCCTGCTGGAGGCACCGGGCGCGACCGTCGCTTTCGGGGGCGAGGTCGATCCCGCCTCGAACTACATCGGTCCCACCCTGCTCACCGACGTGGATCCCGCCTCCCCGATCATGCAGGAGGAGATCTTCGGTCCCCTGCTCCCCATCCTTCGGGTGCCGGACATGGATGCGGCCGTGGCCTTCGTGAACGCGCGTCCGAAACCGCTCGCCCTCTACGTCTTCTGCGGCAGCCGCCGGGGCGCCGAGTCGCTCATCGCCCGGACCACGGCCGGGGGCAGCTGCATCAACGACACGGTGCTGCACTTCGCCCACACCGGCCTACCCACCGGCGGCGTGAACACGTCCGGCCTCGGCAAGGCCCATGGCGTCCATGGGTTCGAGGCCTTCTCCAACGCCCGGGGCGTCCTCCGGCAGCGCACCCGATTCTCCGCCATCCAGCTCATGTACCCGCCCTACACGGGCTTCGTGCGGCGGATGATCGACCTGACACTGAACTATTTCTAGGGCGGGCCCTGGAATCAGAGGAAGAAGGTCCCCTCCAGCACCTTCACGGCGCGGCCGGCGATGGCCACGCGCTCGCCCTTCGCCTCGCAGAAGAGTTCGCCGCCCCGCGCCGACACCTGCAGGGCGCGCAGCTTCGGCTTGCCCAGGCGCTGGGCCCAGAAGGGCACCAGGGTGGTGTGGGCGCTCCCGGTGACGGGATCCTCCGGCACGCCCTTCCTGGGTGCGAAGAAGCGGGAGACGAAGTCGGCGTCCTGGCCCTGGGCCGTGACGATGACGGCGAACTCGTCGAAGCGGGTCAGGGCGGTCATGTCCGGGGTCAGGGCTCGCACCTCGGCTTCGGAGGCCAGCACCACCACCAGGTCCCGGGCCCGCCAGAGCTCCGCCGGGACGGCTCCGAGGGCCTCGGCCAGTCCCGGCACGGGGTCCGCCGGCACTGGCGGGCGGCTGGGAAAGTCCAGCACCAGCAGGTCCCCCTCCCGGGTCACCGACAAGGGGCCGCTGCGGGACTGGAAGGTCACGGCGGTCCGGCGAGGTTCGAGTTCAGTGAACAGGACGAAGGCCGAGGCGAGGGTGGCGTGGCCGCAGAGATCCACCTCGCAGGCCGGGGTGAACCAGCGGATGCGGTGTCCCTCGCCCTCGGGGGCGAAGAAGGCTGTTTCCGAAAGGGCGTTCTCTGCGGCGATGGCCTGCATCAGGTCGTCCGGAAGCCAGGCCGTGAGCGGAACCACGGCCGCCGGATTCCCCGCGAAGGGGCGCGAGGCGAAGGCATCGATCTGGTAGAGGGGCAGTCGCATGGCCAAGGAATACCACGAACGGGCCGATCCTACCGCAGCGAGGCCTCCAGGGCCCCCTGGGCCGCCTCCCAGTCCGTCATGGCGTAGGCCAGTTCTGATTCCAGGGCTTTCTGGGTGTCCAGGCCTGTGTTGAAGGCCTGCCAGTCCGAGGGATCCATGGCCGCCAGCTCCGCCTGGAGGGCGGTCAGCTTCCCTTCCAACTCCGAGACCTTGGCCTCAGCTTCGGCCACCTGACGCTCCAGTCGCTTCTGCTGTTTCTGTTTTTCCTTGTCCACGGGCCGGGGCTTCAGGGGTGTCGGCTCGGCCTTCTTCACAGGCTCCGGGCGTTTCTCGGTCTTCTCTGGTTTCTCGGTCTTCCGGGGCTGTTCCGGCTCCTGGCTCCCGGCCTCATCCTCCGCCCCCAGGTCCAGGTCCACCCAGGCCTGGTGGTCCTCGTAGCTGCCCTCGCGGAGCTCGGCCCGGCCCTCGTGGATGCGGAGGAGGGAGTCCGCCACACGGCCAAGCAGATAGCGGTCGTGGGTCACCACCACCACGGCCCCGGTGAAGCTTAGGACCGTGTCCTCCATGGCCTCCATGCTGGCGATGTCCATGTGGTTGGTGGGCTCGTCCAGCAGCAGCAGATTCACGCCTTGCCGGATGAGCGTGGCCACGCTGAGCCGCGCCCGTTCGCCGCCAGAGAGGGCCGTCACCGGCTTGTCCACATCGTCGCCACGGAACTGGAACTTGGCCAGGAAGCCCAGCACGTCCTGCTTCAAGGCCTGGGGATTCACCGCGTGGATCTGCTGGAAGACCGTATTGCGGGCATCGAGATTGCGATGGTGCTGGTCGAAGTAGCCCAGCTTCACCTGGCTCCCCAGGCGGGCCTGGCCCGTGATGAAGGGGATCTCCCCCGCAATGGCCTTCAGCAACGTGGACTTGCCCGTACCATTCAGGCCCACGATGCCCAGCTTCTGGCCCCGCTTGATCTGGAGCTGCTCCAGGGGCGCGTAGAGGGCCCTGCCCTCCCAGCCTACGCTGGCGCTTTCCAGCACCAGCGCCACGTCGCCGCTGCGCTGGGTCTCGGGGAAGCTGAACTTCACCTTGCGCCGGTCGCGCAGGGGCCGCTGGATGCGGTCCAGCCTGGCCAGGTGGGTGCGCCGGCCCCGCGCCTGTTTGGTGTTCTGCCCGGCGATGTTGCGGCGGATGTATTCTTCCTGCTTCTTGATGTAGGACTGCTGCTGCTCGTAGTGGCGCTCGAGCAGTTCCAGTTCCTGCTCCTTCTTGTCCATGAACTCGGAGTAGTTGCCCTCGTAGGCGCGCGAGTTCCCGAATTCCAGTTCGAGGATGGAGGTGGCGATCTTGTCCAGGAAGTAGCGGTCGTGGCTGATGACGGCCACGGTGGCGTCCGTGTCCTGGATGAAATCCTCCAGCCAGCGCAGGCTGGGCAGGTCCAGGTGGTTCGTGGGCTCGTCCAGCAGCAGGAGATCCTGCCCCTTGAGGACAGCCTTGGCCAGCATCACGCGGCTCTTCTGGCCACCGGACAGGGTCTCCACGGACCGCTCGAAATCCGAGGGACCGAAACCCAGGGACTGCAGGATGCTCTCCGCGCGGGCCCGGATCGTGAACCCGTCGAGGTGCTCGAAGGCCTCCGTGACCTTCTGGTACTGCGCCATCACTGCGTCGAGGTCATCCCCCGCTTCGCCCATGCGATGCTCCAGCTCCCGCATCTCATGCTGCAGCTTCTCCACGTCGCCGAAGGCCGCCAGCGCCTCCTCAAGCACGCTGCCGCCGGTCTCTGGAATGAGATCCTGGGCATAGTGCCCCATGCGGATCCCCCGCTCCTTGGTGGGCCGCACGACGGTGCCGTGATCGGCCTCGAGCTGCCCCAGCAGCAGCTTGAAGACCGTGCTCTTCCCCGCGCCGTTGCGGCCGATGACGCCCCAGCACTCGCCCTCCTGGATGGCCCAGGTGACGTCCTTCAGCACCTCCTGGGGGCCGAAGCGCAGGTCGACGTGGTTGAGGGATGCGAGCATGAGTGGTGGTCTGCTTTCAACTGTCAGCTACCGGTGGGTGTCTGGCTGACAGCCGATAGCTGAAGGCTGACAGCAGGAAGGCCACCTTGCGGTGGCCTTCTTCTTGGTGGAGCCAATCGGGATCGAACCGACGACCTCTTGCATGCCATGCAAGCGCTCTCCCAGCTGAGCTATGGCCCCAATCGGGAAGACCCAGTATCCCACTCATCCGCGCCCCGTGCAAGCGGTGGATTCAGCGGGGTGCCAGGCGGAGGCGCTGACCGGGGTGGATGCGGTCGCTCTTCAGACCGTTCCAGCGCCGCAGTTCGCGGACGTCCAGGTGATGCTCCCGAGCGATGGCGGCCAGAGTCTCGCCATGCCTCACCAGGTGCACCTCGACCCGTTCCTTTCGGGGTGACGGCGAGGCCACGGCCTCAGCCGTACCCGGAAGGAACACGGTATCCCCGGGGTGGAGGCGCTTTGCGGCTTCGGGGTTGAGTCGTATGAGTTCGCTAAGGGAGACCGAATGGGCACGGGCAATCTTCGCCAAGGTATCCCCGCGCCGGGCGCGAATCTCGCGAACCTCCGGCTTCCCCTCTGGCGGCCTGGGCTCCGATGCGAGGGGTGGAGGCTGTCCGGTCGCTGGCGCGGGTGCAGCGATCTGAGGCGGTACTGGCGGAAGGGAATCGCCGGGGTCGGGCTGGGGCCGCGGAGGAGCGCTGGGGTAAGGTGAGGGAGACGGATTGCTGGGCGCCACAGCCTGGGGTCCAGGCTCGGGGAGAGTGGCCACCTCGGCGCCCGGGAGGTAGGGCAGCGCCTCCAGCGGGTGCCCCTCCAGGAGGGCCCCGCGCCGCCCCTTCCCGACCGTGGGGCTTTCCTCGGCAGGCGGCACCCGCAGGCGGCGGCCGGGACGGAACTCCCGGGCGGTGATGCCGTTCTCGGCCAGCAGGTCCTCGGGATCCACCTTCAGGCGGCGAGCCACCTTGACGAGGGTGTCTCCCCGACGGACGGTGTACAGCCGCGCGGCCGGGACCTTCCCGCCCATCCCCTTGGCCAGGGCCCGGGAGCAGACGAGGGCCTTCCCCGGAGGGACCCGCAGCGTATAGCTCCCGGGTGGGGTGGAGTCCCGGAGGAGTTCAGGATTGAGGCGCTTCAGCGTGGCGGTGTCGGTCTCCGCCAGCCGCGCCAGAGTGGACAGGCTGGTCCTGGCAGGGACGGGAACCGTCTCGAAGGCGAAGGGGGTCAGCGGATCCACCTGGATGCCGTAGCGATCAGGATGGCGACCGACGAGAATGGCCGCGCAGAGTTCCGGCACGTAGTTCTTCGTCTCGTTGCGCAGCCACCGCGACCGGGCCATGTCCCAGAAGTTCCGCGTCCCGAGGTTCTGGGCCGCGCGTTCCAGGCTGAGGGGCCCGGCGTTGTAGCTGCTGACGGCCAAGTACCAGTCACCGGTGGTCTCGTAGAGGCGCTTGAGATACCTTGCCGCGGCCCGGGTGGCCTTCACGGGATCGCGACGCTCCTCCAGCCAGCGGTCGTAGGTCAGCCCGTAGAGCCTCCCCGTGGAGCGGATGAACTGCCACATGCCCACGGCCCGGGCCCGGCTCTTGGCATCGTTACGGAAGCCCGACTCGATGACGGCCAGGAAGGCCAGGTCCTGGGGGATCCCCTCCTCGGCGAAGACCTGCCGGATCATGGGCATGTACATGGAGGCCCGCCCAAGGGCGTTCTCCATGAAGCCCTTCTTGGTGGTGCTGAAGAGGCTGACCCAGGTCAGCACCTTGTCGTTCAGGTCGATGGGGAAGTCGTACGAGGTGTCCCGCTCGGCGCTCCGCACCCGTTCCAGTTCCGCCCGCAGGTCCTCCCCCGTGAGGGAAACGACCTCTTCCGGGGCCTTGAAGCCCGAATCAGGTTCGGCCGCGCCCTGATCAGGGATCTGGGACTCGAGGTCCTGGACCCGCTGGAGGAGTGTCTGGACCTCCGGCTGCTTCAGGAGGTCCGTGGACCAGTCGGCCGTGAGCACGTCGGCCGCATCCATGCACTTCGACGCCGTGGCGAAATCCTCGGCCTGCACGGCCCGATCGGCCTCTCCCAGCAGTGCCTTCAGGCGGGCGATCCGGGCAGCATCCGTCTCGGGCGGGACCGGTCGTTCGTCCTGGGCCGGGGCCTGGGCCGTCGGCGCCGGGGGGGGTACCGGGGCGGGAGCCTGAACGGAGAGCGTCCCCCAGGCGAGGAGGGCCGGCAGGAGGGGCCAGGAGGGCATGGGGGCCTAGTGGCTCTCGGCGCTCACCAGGGCCTCATAGGCCTTGGCATCCAGCAGATCCGCGGCCAGGGCGCCCTTCAGGCGCACCTTCACCATCCAGCCCTTGCCATAGGGGTCCTCGTTCACGGCCTCGGGATGGTCCGCCAGCGTCCCGTTGACCTCAAGGATCTCGGCGTCAGACGGCATGTTCAGCTCGGAGACCGTCTTCACGGATTCCACGGTGCCGAACTCCTCGCCGTGCCCGAAGGACTCGCCGGCCTCCGGAAGGTCGACGAAAACCACGTCGCCCAGCGCGTCCTGTGCGTAGTGGGTGATGCCCACCAGGGCGGTGCCGTCGCCCATGGGCTTCAGCCACTCGTGGTCCTTGGTGTACTTCAGGTCGGCGGGGAACATGGGGCCTCCGGGAGGTGACAGGTGGCGGTGGGCAGGTGGCGGTGGGCTGACAGCTGATGGCTACTTCTGCCGCTTGTAGAAGGGGGTGGGAATGATCTCGGCGTCCACGGCCCGGCCGCGGATCTCGATCTGGATGCGCCCGCCCGTCTTGGCCAGTTCGGTGGGAACGTAGGCCAGACCCAGGTTGATGCCGCAGGTGGGCGACGGAGCGGCGCTGGTGACGAAGCCGATCTGCTTACCGTCATGTACCACGGGCATGTGGTCACGGGCGATGTCGCGCTTCTCGAGGGTCTTGAAGCCCACCAGCTTCCGGGGCGCGGGCGCCGCCTTGGCGGCCAGCAGGGCGTCGCGGCCGATGAATTCGCCCTTGTCCAGTTTCACGATCCAGGCCAGCCCGGCTTCGAGGGCATGGATGGTGTCGTCGATCTCGTGGCCATAGAGGGCCATCTTGCATTCCAGGCGCAAGGTGTTCCGGCAGCCCAGCCCCGCGGGCAGCAATCCCTTGGGCTTCCCGGCCGCCATCACCGCGTTCCAGAGCTGCTCGGTGTCGCCCGCGGCGCAGTAGAGCTCGAAGCCGTCCTCGCCCGTGTAGCCCGTACGACTGATGAGGCACTTGATCCCAGCCACCTCACCGTGGGTGAAGAAATAGTAGCCGATGGGATCCAGCGGGGTCTTCGTGAGGGGTTGGAGGATGCCCACGGCCAGCGGCCCCTGCAGGGCGATCTGGCCCGTGGCTGGGCTCTCGTTGACCACCGTGCAGTCATTGCCCTTGGCGTGCTGCTGCACCCAGGCGAAGTCCTTGTCGGAATTGCCGGCGTTCACGACCAGCAGGAATTCCTGCTCGCCCTCGCGGTAGACCAGCAGGTCATCCACGAAGGTGCCGTTCTCGTAGAGGAAGGCCGTGTAGTGGACCTGCCCGATGGCCAGCTTGGAAACGTCATTGGGCGTCAGGTGCTCCACCAGGGCCAGGGCGCCAGGGCCCTTCACGCGGATCTCGCCCATGTGGCTCACGTCGAAGAGGCCCGCCTTGGTGCGGACCGCCTCGTGCTCCGCGAGGATGCCCGCCGGATACTGCACGGGCATGTCCCAGCCCCCGAAATCCACCATCTTCGCGTTCAGGGCCCGATGGGCGGCATTGAGGGGCGTCTTCTTCAGCTCGACGGCAATGGTGGACATGGCGACTCCCGGGGAGAAACTCCAGTCTAGCCTCGCGGCCGCCAGGGCAGAAGACCCGGGAGTTCCCAGCACAGACGCCAGAGACCGTCCGGATCCTGGGTTGTGACCAGGCGCACAGCCAGGGGAAGCACCACCACACCGGCCCTCGCGGCCCGGTCCAGCTCCGCCGCGTAGACCGGGTCGATGTCCCGGGCGGCGTCGAAGACTGCGACGTCCGGGCGATGGATGAAGAAGGCTATGGCGGCGCGGTGGCCTTCGCGGACCATGGCCTGAAGCTCACGCAAGTGTTTGGTCCCCCGTTCCGTGACCGCGTCCGGGAAGCAGGCCCACTCGCCCTCCTTCAGGGTGGTGTTCTTCACCTCGATGAAGACCTGGCGGCCCTCGGCGTCCAGGGCCAGCACGTCGATGCGGCTGTTCTCGGCCCCGTACTTCACCTCGGTCCGGACGCTGTGCAGTCCGGGAAGGCCAGGCAGCGCGTCCCGCCGGGCAGCCTCCGCCACCACCCGGTTGGGCATGCCCGTGTCAACGCCGATCCAGGAGCCCTGGCCCCGCTCGCAGGCCAGCCAGGTGAACTTCAGCTTCCGATCCGGGTTCGCGGCGGGCTCCAGGAGCACCCGATCCCCCGGTTCCCAGCAGGTCTTCATCGTGCCGGTGTTGGTGCAATGGGCCGTGATGGTGGCGCCGCCCTCCAGCCGGACGTCCGCCAGGAACCGCTTGTAGCGCTGGACCAGCGTGCCGGGGACCAGTCCACCCTTCTCGGCGAGAGGACCGGTCACCACCCTGCCTCCAGGATCCGTTCCACCGCCTCGGCCAGATCCGCCGCCACGAGATCCGCCCCAGCCCCATCCACCGTGGCGCCATACCCAGTGCGGACGAGGGCCACCCGGCACCCGGCCCGGCGGCCGGCCTCCAGGTCCAGCGTCTTGTCCCCCACCATCCAGGAACGCGCCAGATCCAGGCCGTACTCCTCCGCGGCCCGAAGAAGCATTCCCGGATTGGGTTTGCGGTCGGGATGATCCGCCACGGCGTACTCCCCCTGCCCCAGCTCGTGGTGGGCCGAGGCATAGACCGCATCGATCCGGGCGTTCTCCAGGGCCAGCAGGGTCCCCATCCGGCTCATGACCGCCGCGAAGTCCTGCCATCCGTACTTGCCCCGGCCGATGCCGCTCTGGTTCGTGACCACCACCACGGGGATCCCCCGGGCGTTGAGCTTCGCCACGGCTGCAGCCGCCCCCGGAATGAGGGCCAGCTGGTCGGGATCGCAGAGGTAGTCCACCTCCTCATTGAGGGTGCCATCGCGGTCGAGGAACACGGCCGGTTTCACGGAGGCCCTCCTGCAGGGTGGTCAGCCCCCAGTCTGACACGGGCCCTCCGGCGGAAGCTGTCATGACGGGAGTCTCGCGGCGGGGACCTCGGAGATGGCACACTGGCTGGGCACTTCCGAAGGACCTCCGATGATCGACAAGCGCGTGGCCACCTCCCTCGAAGCTGTGAGCGATATCCCCCACGGCGCCCACCTGGCAGTAGGGGGATTCGGACTCTGCGGCATCCCGGAACACCTCATCGCCGCCCTGGCCCAGCGGGGGGTGAAGGACCTCACCTGCTACTCCAACAATGCAGGCGTAGATGATTTCGGGCTGGGCATCCTGCTGCGGAACCGCCAGATCCGCAAGATGGTCAGCAGCTATGTGGGCGAGAATGCCGAGTTCGAGCGTCAGTTCCTCCATGGTGAACTCGAGGTCGAACTGGTGCCACAGGGCACCCTGGCCGAGCGCATGCGGGCCGGCGGGGCCGGGATTCCCGCCTTCTTCACACCCACCGGGGCGGGCACGAAGGTGGCCGAGGGCAAAGAGACGCGGATCCTCCAGGGGCGGGAATGCGTCCTGGAGGAGGGCATCTTCGCGGACTTCGCCCTGGTGAAGGCCTGGAAGGCGGACCGCCTGGGCAACCTCGTCTATCGGAAGACCGCCCGGAACTTCAATCCCATGGCCGCCACCTGCGGGAAGGTCTGCATCGTCGAGGTGGAGGAGATTGTCGAGGTGGGCGAGCTCGATCCCGATCAGGTCCACACCCCGGGCATCTTCGTGCATCGCCTGGTGCTGGGGACAGCCTACGAGAAGCGCATCGAGAAGGTCGTCACCCGCTGACTCCGCGGATCGCGAAAGTTGCCACCCGCTAATCCATCGGGAGGCTGAGGCGGACGCGAGTCCCCCCGGCGGTATTCTCGATCTCCACGGTGCCCCGGTAGGCACTCATGAGCTGGGCGCAGGCGGGCAGGCCGGGGCCGGGCTGGCGGCCTGGAGAATCGGGCTGGGGCCGCAGGCCGGAAAACGGCTCGAAGGCCTGGGCCAGCGCCTCGTCCTGGATCGGCCCCCCATCGTCCTCCAGCTCGAGCCGGAAATGGCTCGTCCCCCCCCAGGTCCGGATGCGGACCCGCGAGGAGGGGCCTGTCACGGCGTGCCCTGCAAGATGGGCCAGGATCTCCGCGAAGTCCTGGTAAACCCCGAAGATGAGGTCCCGGCCAGCCTGGAGATTCAGCTCGGTGCCCAGACCTTCGGGGAGCCCTCCCTCCGCCTTCATCAGGTCAAGTTCCTGCCGGATGAGACTGTGCAGGTGGATCCACTCGGGGGTGCTGGCCTCGCCCTGGCCGGCCCGGCGCAGAAGGGCCTTCACGAGACCCTCCACTTCCTCGATGGCCACATGGATCTCTCCCATGGAACGGTGGCATTCCAGCCGTGCCTCTGGAGGCGGCACTTCCTCACGGTTCATGAACCCTTCCAGGGCCACGGTCTCAACCTGGAGGACCCGGACGGGTTCCTGGAGTCGCTGGGCCATGTTCATGAAGAGGCCGCCAAGGACGGTCTTCCGGTCCTGGGCGCCAAGGGCCTTCTGCGCCTTCTGGAGGTCCACGTAGGCGGTCTCCAGCCGCTCGTAGCTGGTCCCCAGCGCCCGGCTGGCCTCGTCCAGGTGCCGGATCAGCTCCGCGTTCTCGAGACTGACGTGGAGCAGCCCGGCATGGAGAGCCGTAAGCTCCGCCTCGAAGGGCAGGAAGGGCCGTTCGCGGGCCAGGGCGAGGAATCCCCACAGCCCGCCCTCGTCGGCCTGGCCGTGGAGCAGAAGAAGGAGCCCCTCCCCGCGATGGTCCCAATATCCGGATTCGAGCCCCGGCTCCCAGAACATGGACTGGCGGAGTTCCCGCCCGGACAGGGGGATGCCCTGGGGGAGCCCCGCCATCCGCTGGATGATTGGCTGGTCCAGGGAAAGCGGCGGGGCCTCGTGGGATCCCCCAGAATCCAGGCTCATGCCCTGGAGGTAGCCCCCGCTGCTGTGGCGACGGTATGCCTTGAGGCTCACCAGTCCGAGGTCCGCGTGGAGCTGCTCCATGACCCTGGCCAGGATCTCCGCCGAATCCCGCATGGGGATGATGTCCCGGCTCATGGCCAGCAGGCGGGAGAGGAGCCGGTTCCGCTGTTCCAGGGCCGACTGGGCCTCAAGCAGCTTCTCGTTCGCTTCCTGCGCCTGCCTCAGCTGAGCCTCGAGGTGCTCGACCACCTGTTGGCTGAATTGGCGGAGGGCCTCCCCTTCTCGCCCCTGTTCGAGGCGGTCCCGCTGCCCGCCGAGGTAGGCCTCCACCTGTCCCACGAACAGGAAGGGGTCGATGGGCTTGGAGATGAACCCGTCACAGCCTGTCACCAGGGCCGTTTCGCGATCGCTCCGCATGGTCTTCGCGGTGAGGCGACGATGAGCAGGCCCTTCAGCTCGGGGCTCTGCCGAAGCTTGGTCGCCACCTCGAACCCTGACAGCCCCGGAAGGTTGATGTCCAGGAGGACGAGGGCCGGTTTCAGGGCGAGGGCCATCTCGAAACCCTTGAGGCCATCTTCCGCCCAGTGCATCTCGTAGCCGGCCTGGGACAGGAGGCGCTGGACCAGGCGCCAGTTCATGGCGTTGTCCTCGATGCAGAGGATCCGCTTCGTCGCGCTCATCCCAACCCTCCCTCGAGAATGGGCATCTCGACCACGAAAGTGCTCCCCTCGCCCTTGCGGCTGGTGGCCCAGATCCTCCCGTTCATCAGTCCCATGAACCGCTGGGAGATGGCGAGCCCGAGTCCCGTGCCACCGAAGCGCCGCGTGATGCTGCCGTCGACCTGCTGGAAGGGCTTGAAGAGCCGGCCCAGTTCCTCGCCCGTCATGCCGATCCCCGTGTCCAGGATCCGGATCCGCAGGCGGTTCCCCTCCCGTTCCACCTGGATGCGGACCGATCCCTGCTCGGTGAACTTCACCGCATTGCCCACGAGGTTGGTGAAGACCTGCCGGAGCCGGTCCCGGTCTCCCATCACCCGGAGGTCGAAATCCGGCTTCTGGTACTCCAGCGAAACGGGACGGTCGTGGATCAATCCCATGGCCATCGCCTTCACTTCGACAAGGAGTTGAAGGGGATCAACGGCTTCCAGCTCCAACTCCAGCTTGCCCGCCTCGATCTTCGAGAGGTCCAGGATGGAATCGATGAGGCCCAGGAGCGACTTCCCGTTCTGGTAGATGATCTGGAGATCCTCCCGCGCCTCCTGGGGAAGTCGGCCGGAGGGATCCTGCATGAGCATTCCCGAGAAACCGATGATGGCGTTCAGGGGCGTCCGCAGCTCATGGCTCATGTTCGCCAGGAATTCGTCCTTGAGGCGGTCCACCTCCTTCAGCCTCTGGTAGCTGGTGAGGAGACTCTCGTTCAGGTCCTGCAGTTCCCGGGTCTTCTCCCGCACCTTCTCCTCTAGGGTACTGGCCCAGGCCTTCAGCTCCGCGCGGCTCTGCTCCAGGCCGCGGGTCCGCTCCTGCACCAGCTGCTCCAGGTTCGCCCGGATCTCCTCCAACTCCCAGATGGTCTCCATGAGCTGCCGGGTGCGCTCCTGAACTCGGTACTCGAGTAGCCGGTTCTGGCGCTCGATCTCGTCCCGGGACACCCGCAGCTTGTCGGTCATCACTCCAAAGGAATGGCTGAGGTCCTGGATCTCGTCCCTGGTGGTCACATGCACCGAGACGGCCTCCAGGTTCCCCTGCGCCACCTTCTGGGCCGCTTCCGTGAGCTGGATCACCGGCCGCAGGTACCGGTTGGACAGGAACACCGCCACCGCGATACCCAGGATGAGGGTCACGAGCCCGACCATGAGGCTGGCACGGATGTTGTCGCGCACCGCACGCTGGGTGCCCTCCGTGGTGAAACCGATCACCAGCGTCCCGACCTGATCGGCCCGGGGCTCCTCGTAGAAGACGGGGGCCACGGCCACGAGCATGCCTTCGTCCCGCCGGTTGTAGGTGCGGGACACGCCATCTTTGAGTACGCAGGCGGAGGCCCATTCGGGGGTCGTCGGGGTGCTGTCCAGGGAGGCCCCGTCCGCCCCGAACACCGCGCTGAACCGGAAGGCCGGGATGTTCTGGACGCCTTGGAGGACCTTGGCGATGTCCCGGGGATTGTTGGCGCTCACCGCGGGGCCCAATGCGTAGCTGGCTGTCTCGGCCACCTGGCGGGCGCTCAGTTCGGCCTGCGAGAGGATCTGGCGCTCCACCCACCGGGGATAGTAGAGGAGGTTGAAGGTGATGAACGACAGGACCAGCACGCTGATAACAGCGCTCAGCTTGGTCTTGATCGAGAGACGGTACATGCGCGGCCCGGGGAGCTGGCTCTAGGCTAGCATCCCTCAGAGCTTGAAGAGGTTCACCTCGCGGTTGAGCATATGGACCTGCACGCTCAGCTGCTCCACGTAGCCGCTGGAGGCTTCGATGGCCCGTTCGCTCTCCACGGCCTTCCCCAGGACGCGGTTCATGGTCTCCTTCAGGGAGAGGACGTGCTCCTCCTGACGGGCAAGGATTTCGTGGAGGTTCGAAGCCAGAGCCCGGACCTGTTCGGTGGCCTTGGCGATCTCGTCGCTGCCGCTGCTCTGTTCCTTGGTGGAGTCGCGGACCACGCTGGTCGCCTCCTGGACGTTCATGGCGAGGGACAGGATGTAGTTGCTGGTCTGCTGCTGCTCCTCGATGACGGAGCGGATGGTCTCGACCTGGGTATGGATGTTCCGGTTGGCCTCGTGGATGAGGGCGGCCTGGCCCGCCTGCTGGAGTGTCTCGCTGAGGATGCTCTCCACGACGCTGTTGGTCTCGCTGACGGACTCCAGGATGGCCTGGAGGGCCTCCTCGCTCTGTCCCACGGATTCCGAGCCGTCCCGGACCGCGTCGAGTCCCAGCTCCACCTGCTGATAGGCCTTCCGGATCTCGGCCTGGAGGGTCCCGATGATCTGCTGGATGTCGCGGGTGGAGCGCCCCGTCTGCTCGGAGAGCAGCTTGATCTCGTCGGCCACTACCGAGAACCCCTTGGCCTGTCCCTCCCCACCGGACCCGCCCTGGGCGGCGATGATGGCCGCGTTGAGGGCGAGCATGTTGGTCTGGTGGGTGTGCTCTCCGATGTAGTCCAGGATCTTGGCGATGTCGGCCCCGAGCTGGAGCAGCGTCCGGGTGGTGCCGTGGAAATCCTGCACCACGCGCTCGATGACCTGCATCTTCTCCCGGTTCCGGGCCACCAGTTCCATGCCGCGGGCCGCGTTGTGGATCACCTTCTTGGCGTACCGCTGGGCGATCTTCACGCTGTCGTCGATGGCGGACGTGCTCTGCTCGAGGTTCTCCGCGAATTCCTTGGTGTGCTCGGCATGGCTTGCCAGGTGGTCCACGTTCTTGCCGACATTCTTGATGGCGGAATCGAAGTCCCGGATGGCCGAGGTGATGCCCTCCACCACCATCAGGAGTTCGTCCATGCTCTGGTTGATCTGCTGGACCGTGGCGGCCATCTCCACGATGGTGGCGTTGGTGCTTTCCGAGGCCAGGCTGAGCTCCATGGAGCTGGCACTGATGCCGATGGAGGTTTCGGACAGGTCGTTGATCTCCTCGTGGAAGGTCTCGATCAGTTCCCGCTGGCCCTGACTGGACTGGCGGACGCCGTCCGCCGATTCCCGGATGGCCGCCGAGGCCTTGGCCAGATCCCGGCTGACCGTGCGGATCTGGACCACCATGCCCCGGAGGCTGGCGGCCATCCGGCCGAACCCCTGGGAGAGGACTTCCACCTCGTCATCGCTGTAGACCGCCTCCAGGGCGTCGATGCGGCCTTCCCCCACCCGCTGGGCGTTGTGGCTGAGGAGGAGGATGGGCTGCTGGACATCCCGCAGGATGAGGCGGATCAGGTAGGTGAAGAAGAGGGCGCCGCCGATCAGCAGGACGATGTTGGGCCGCAGGGCCTTCCAGACCGCATCCGCGTACTCCCGCTCTGGGATCACGGCCCTCAGCTCGGACCCGTCCGGAAGGGGCTGCACGACGAGGATATCAGCCGCCCCGGAGACCTTGAGGCTGGAGCCGAGCACCTGGCCGCCCTTGGCTTCCGGAAGCTTGAGGGAGACTCCCCCACCGGCCCCCAGCTTCAGGGTGCCCAGGAAGGCCGTCATGTCCTCCTGGGTGGTGTTCATCTCCTGGACGAAGGCCACCGAGTCGGCGAGGTTGGCCAGTTCGTTGCTGGCGTAGCTGGCCACCTTCGTCCGGATGGAAACCTGGAGCGTCAGGCCCGAGACGAGGATGGACAGGAGCAGCACCCCGAGCATGATGCCGAGCACGCCGAAACCGAACTTGGAGCGAAGGCTGGCCCGGAATCGGGAGTAGGACTCGTTGAATCCGGGCTGGCCGGCCAGGATCCTGAAGACCCGCATGAGGTTCTGCTTGGCCAGGAAGTAGTGGGCGATGGCCCCCATCATGGCCAGCACCAGGAACATTCCCATGGTGGCAAAGCTGATCCAGATGCTCTGCTTGAGGTAGAGCTTCAACCACAGGTAGGTGGTGCCGCTCAGGACCCCGCCGATGTAGAGCGTGAGCATCGAGGTGGCCTGGGGGAACCGCGTCAGGGAGCGATAGAGGTCCGGCCCGAGGACGCGGTCCCGCAGGATCCGCCCGAAGAACGCCAGGTGGAGGAGCGAGGTCCCGAAGCAGGCCGCCAGGATGACGATCGACCAGGCCAGGCCGCGCAGGGTGAAGGTGAATCCCGGAGGAGCGGAGAAGTAGAACAGGCATGCGGCCACGAGGAAGACGCCGCACCAGACCAGGATCGCGGCAGTGCGGGACCGGCCGAGGACCAGCCTCAGGGTCTCGGAACCCAACCGGGCGGAGGCCTCCGCCTTGAACTCAGGCAGGGGTCCAGAAGTGGAATCGGGCTGCACCATACTCGCGTGTTTCGGCCAGTTGCCAGCCGGGCTGTAATTCCAGCGAGGTAGTCCGGTCCGTCTCGAAGACCAGGATCCCATCCGGGGCAAGCCAGGACCGCATCCGGGCCGCCAGGGAGGTCCACATCCGGGGGCCCTGGTCGTACGGGGGGTCGAGGAAGATGACCGCCTGGCCCCGGAAGTCCCCTGGCGGCAGAAGACCGAGGTCCCTCCGGAGGAGGACCAGGGGAGTCCCTCCGGCGTTCCTGTTCAGGCAGGACCAACCGGGCTCAGCCGCCTCCACGCAGGTGACCGGTCCGTACCCCCGGGACAGGGCCTCCAGTCCCACGGCACCCGTCCCCGCACAGAGATCCAGGAAGGGTCCCTGCGGCCAGCGCTGGAGGATGGAGAACAGGGCCTCCCGGGCCCGATCCGAGGTCGGCCGCACCCGGAGGTCCCCCGCAGGGGGCGCCACGAGCCTCCGCCCCTTGAGGGACCCCGCGATGATGCGCATGGGGCCTAGTAGGCCCAGCGCAGGAGGGTGGAACCCCAGGTGAAGCCGGCCCCGAAGGCGGACAGGATCACGTGGTCGCCCTTGGCCAACCGCTTCTGCTCCATGGCCTGGTGGAGGGCCGTGGGGATGGTCGCGGTGGTGGTGTTGGCGTAGCGGTCGATGTTGACCATCATGCGGGCGGGATCCAGTTCCAGGCGCTTGGCGGCGGCGTCCATGATGCGGATGTTCGCCTGGTGGGGCACGAAGAGCTTCAGGTCCTCGCCCTCCAGGCCATTCCGGTCCAGCAGCAGCCGGCTGTTGTCGGCCATCTCCCGCACTGCGTTCTTGAAGACCTCGCTGCCAGCCTGGTGGATGGTGTGCTCCTTGTTCGCCACAGTCTCGGCCGTGGCGGGCTTCAGGGATCCGCCGGCGGGCATGAAGAGGTAACAGCCTCCGGTTCCGTCCACCTTGTGCTCGAAATCGAGGATGCCGAGCCCCTCCTCGACCTGTTCGACGATCACGGCGCCGGCGCCATCACCGAAGAGGACGGCCGTGGCCCGGTCCTCCTTGTTGATGATGGTGGACATGATGTCCACACCCACCACTGCGGCCTTCTTGATGCCGCCAGCGGCCACCAGGCTGGCAGCCGTGGTCAGGGCGTAGAGGAAGCCCGAACAGGCCGCGTTCAGGTCGAACCCGAAGGCGTTGGAGGCGCCCACCATCTCCTGGATGCGGCAGGCGGTGGCGGGGAAGAGGGTGTCGGGCGTGACCGTGGCGACCACGATCAGATCCAGTTCGGAGGCATCCATCCCGCGGTTTTCGAGGGCCATCTTCAGGGCCGGGGCTCCCAGGTGGGAGGCGCCCGTGCCGGGTTCGACCCACCGGCGCTCCCGGATGCCCGTCCGCGTCCGGATCCATTCGTCGTTCGTGTCCAGGATCTTGGACAGGTCGTCGTTGGTGACCACCCGCGGCGGAAAGCACTGCCCGGTGGCGGTGATTCCCACGGGGGCGACAAGGCGACGGTTCAATGGAGCCTCCGGCAAAGAACAGCCATCATCGCACGGATGGGCCCCCTGGTCAGCGCTCGGAGCGGCGACGGTGCAGCCAATCGATCAGCTTGTCCGGATCCAGGAACGGCAGATTTGGGCCCTCGGATGCGCAGACGGAGACCAGGAAGGGCGCCCAGGGATCCTCGCCGGGGGGATTGATCTGCCAGCCCCCCTGGCCCGGTTCGAGGGCGCCCGAGAGGAACTCCAGGGGGAGGGCGAGGCGACGTTTGAGGATCGCCATGGCCACGGGGGGAACCGGCGTTCCGTCGACCCCCGGCAAGTCCTCCCAGGCCAGCACGGGAAGGAATTCCCCCTGGTATAGCATCACCCCCGCAATGCCGAGCAGCGGCCCCGGGAGGGGCGTGATGGGACTGGCGGGGAGAACCTCGAACAGATCGGAGGCCGACAGGAGGAGATCCCGCCCGGCAGCCCGGGCCAGGAGGAGGACGCCGCGCTCAGGCATGGGCCACCCGCCGCATGAGGCTGTCCATGGCCAGGCCCAGCACGGCCTCGGGGTCCAGCACCCAGAGGATGCCCTCCTCCTGGAGGCTGCCGCCCATGATCCCCGGGATCTGGGCCAGCTCGGGCAGGCTCCTCAACAGGATCTCGGCCCGCCCCTGCACCTCGTCCACTCCGAGGGCGATCTCCAGGCTGGCCCCGGCCGTCCCCCCGGGCTGGCTGAGCACCACGAAGGCCCGCTGCCCCTCTGGCGGGTCCCCCTGCCCCAGGCAGACCTGGAGGGACTCCAGGGGGATCTCCATGCCCAGGACGCGCACCTTGTCGCCGCCCCGGTACGTCTCCCGCCCTACCTGGACCCGGAGGACATTGGCCAGGGGGATGCCGAAGGTCTGCCCCCGGCTCCGCACCTTCAGACAGCCCACCACCACGCGGGAAAGGGGCAAGGTGAGCCTGACGAGCGTCCCCCGCTTCCACTCGCTGGACAGCAGGATCTCCCCACCGAGGGCCTCGATCTCGGCCCGGACAACGTCCATTCCCACCCCCCGGCCCGAAATGTGGGAGGCCCGGTCCAGGGTGGAGAATCCAGGTTCCAGGGCCAGGCGGTGGAGACGCTCCGTCGTGGGCGGAAGCCCGGGTTGCAGAAGACCCATGGCCAGGCCCTTCTCTTCCATCCTCGCCAGGTCGAAGCCCCGCCCGTCATCCCGGATGTCGAACCGGATGGTGCGTCCCCGCTGAGAGGCGTTGATTCTGAGGCTGCCCGTCTCGGCCTTGCCCTGGGCCCGACGTTCCTCGGGGGATTCCAGGCCGTGATCCAGGGCATTCCGGACCAGGTGGAGGAAGGGCTCGCCGAGCCGCCCCACGATTCCCCGCTCCATCTCCAGGTCCCCGCCCTGCAGCGTCAGCCGTACGGGCTTGCCCATGTCCCGGCTGAGGGCGCGGACCATGGGTTCGATGCGGGAGAAGAGGGTGTCCACCTTCACCATCCGCATCTGGAGGAGAGCCTTCTGGACGTCCAGGAGCCCCGATTCCATCTCCCCCAGAATCTCCAGGGGAGCCTCGGTCTGGTCATCCTCGCATCCACGGAGAAGGCCGCTCACGGTGTCCCGGAGCTGGGCCACGGACATCAGGCGGGCCTCCAGAGCCTCGACACGCTGGGCCGGAAGGCGGAGGATCTCGGATTCCTGGGGAACGGGCAGGACCGGGACCTCGGCCTCCGTTGCCGGGACGGAAGGGAGCGGCGCCGGTTCCGCCTGGATCTCGGCCCGAAGGCTTGGGGGGACCCGGGCGGCATCGGCCAGCAGCCGGACCTCCAGGATCTCCCCCGGCTCCGCCGCCAGGGCCTCGAGGTCGAGGGCGGTCGCCGCGAGGAGGATCATGAAGGCCAACCCCTCGCACTCCTCGGGGACCTCCCAGGGCAGGGTTGAAATGATCTCCCCCTGGCGGGCGAGCCCGTCGCTGAAGTGCCGCAGGCGGCCGTCGAAAGTAGCGAAATCCAGGCAGACCGCGAAGCCGTGGATGGGGAGGCCATCCATCAACGCGCTGGTGATCCGGGTGCGCTCGTAGTCCGAGAGGGCCTTCACGCTCTCCGCCGGAAGGTCCAGCAGGGCGCTCAGGTCCTGGGTCGCACCTGAGACCGGTCGGGCCAGAGCCTCAAGCTCCCCCAATTCGCGCCGGAGACCCTGCAGGTAGTCCTCCGGCTCGGGACGGCCCCGCTTCAGCCCGTCCAGGCCTGATTCCAGGGCCTGCATGCCGGCCTCGAGGGTCTCGACCAGGGAATCCGTGGAGCGCAGCCGCCCCTTCCGCATCAGGTCGAAGATGTCCTCCATGCGATGGGCCGCCCGGCTGAAACTGGGGAAGCCCAGCATCCCCGCCATCCCCTTCAGCGTGTGGGTGGTCCGGAAGAGGGCGTTCACCGAGGCCTGGACCACATGGGCGGGCTGGCTCTCCTTGAGGGAGGCAAGGGTCTGCCGGGCCTGTCCGAACAGGTCTTCGCATTCCGCCCAGACGTCCTCGAAGGGTTGGTCCAGAAATCCTCCCGATGCCTCGCCATCGGCAGGGGACCGGGGAGTCTGGAGTCTGGAGATCGGGGCGGCCTCCAGACACCGGTCTGCAGCCTGCTCTACACTGGCCCCATGCGCACCCTCGCTGTCCTCCCTTCCCGCTTCCAGGCCACCCGCTTCCCGGGGAAGCCCCTGGCCCCCATCGCCGGGAGGCCCATGATCCAGTGGGTCTTCGAGGCGGCGCGAAGGGCCCCGGGCGTGGACCGGGTGGTCGTTGCCACGGATGATGCGCGGATCGCCGAAGCCGTCCGCGGATTCGGGGGCGAGGCCGTGATGACCGACGCCGCCCTGCCCTCGGGCACCGACCGCACCGCCGCGGCCATGGAGGCCCTTGGCGAGTCTTTCGACTGTGTGCTCAACATCCAGGGCGACGAACCGGCCATGCACCCGGAGACCGTGGCGGCTGTAGTGGCCCTCATGCGGGACCAGCCGGACCTGCCCATGGGCACCGCCGCCTGCCCCTTCGCCAGCCCCGACGAACTCTTCAATCCCAACGCCGTCAAGGTGGTGACCGACGACCGGCGACGCGCCCTCTACTTCAGCCGCAGCCCGATCCCCTACTTGCGCAACTCTTCCATCTTCGAACCAGACTTCCGCCCCTGGATGAAGCCGGAGCAGCTGGCCCACTTCAAGCGCCACCTGGGCCTCTACGCCTACCGGCCCGACACGCTGAAGGCGTTCACGCGGCTCGCGCCGCACCCCCTCGAGCAGCTGGAGATGCTGGAACAGCTCCGGGCCCTGGCTGCGGGCATTCCCATCGGAGTGGCCGACACGCCCTACCTGAGTCTGGGCGTCGACGTGCCCGGCGACGTGCCCGCGGCCGAGGCCCTGCTGCGGGAGCGGGGCCTGGCGCGGTAGACTCTGGAAGGGCCCAGCGCCCGTTCCTTGCCAGGAGAAATCTGTGAGCCACCACAAGGTCGTCATCATTGGTACGGGTCCAGCGGGGTACACCGCCGCCCTGTACACCTCCCGGGCCAACCTGGCTCCCCTGGTGTTCGAGGGGGCCCAGCCCGGCGGCCAGCTCACCATCACCACCGAGGTCGAGAACTTTCCGGGCTTCAAGCAGGGGATCATGGGACCGGCTCTCATGGACGAGATGCGGGAGCAGGTGCTCCGCTTCGGCACCACCATCAAATCGGAGACGGTCCTGAAGGCCGATCTGCAGTCGAATCCCTTCCGCCTGACCACGGACAAGGGCGAGTACACCGCCGATGCCGTCATCATCGCCACCGGGGCTTCGGCCAAATGGATGGGCATCGGGAAGGACGAGGTCCTCTCAAGATCCGGTGGCGGCGTCAGCGCCTGCGCCACCTGTGACGGCTTCTTCTTCCGCGGGAAGGAGATCGCCGTGGTCGGCGGCGGCGACACGGCCGTGGAGGAGGCGCTGTTCCTCACCAAGTTCGCAACGAAGGTCCACCTCATCCACCGCCGTGACAAGCTCCGCGCCTCCAAGGCCATGCAGGAGCGGGCCCTCAAGAACGAGAAGATCCAGCCTGAGTGGAACAAGGTGGTGGAGGACGTGCTGACGGCCACCCATGAGACACCCATGGGCGAGAAGGTCGAGAAGATCCGGGCCCTCAAGCTGAAGGACACCGTGGACGGCTCCCACTCCGAACTGCCGGTGGAGGGCCTCTTCGTGGCCATCGGGCACCAGCCCAACACCTCGCTCTTCGCGGGCCAGCTGCCCATGGACGAGACGGGCTACCTGAAGGTGGAGAAGGGCTCCAGCCGGACGCCCATTCCCGGCGTCTTCGCCTGCGGGGATGTCCAGGATCACGTCTACCGCCAGGCGATCACCGCTGCGGGCAGCGGCTGCATGGCAGCCATCGACGCCGAGCGCTGGCTGGCCGAGCAGGGCCTCGCGGAGTGAATGAGCAGCACCTGGAACCCCTGAAGCGGCACCCGGAGGGCCGGGCACTCCGCGCCGAGGTGGATCTCCGCCGCGTGGCGCGGAACCTCGCCCGCATCCGCGCCGCGACAGGGGGCCGCGGCCTATGGGGCGTCGTGAAGGCCAACGCCTACGGGCACGGTGCCGTGCCTGTAGGCCGCGCCCTCTCCGAGGCCGGAGCGGAAGGGCTGGCGGTCTCCAGCCTGGAGGAGGGCCTGGAACTGCGCCAGGGGGGTGTCGAATGCCCCATTCTGGTCCTGGGGGGGCTGCGTCCCGAGGCTGTTCCCGCAGCCAGCGCCGAGGGCCTCACCGTGGCCCTGGTCGGCCCGGAGCACCTCGCGGACTACGCCCGGCTCCTGCCTCGGCATCCCCTGAAGCTCCACCTCAAGCTGGACACGGGCATGGGCCGCTTCGGCCTCCTCCCGTCGGAGCTGGGGGGCTGCCTCCCCGGCCTGCGGGCGCTGGCCCCCTGGATCGAGGGTGCCATGGGCCATTTCGCCACCGCCGACGACCCGGACCAGGGCTTCGCCCTCCGGCAACGGCGAACCTTCGATGCCTGCCTGGCCCAGCTCAGGGACGCGGGAATCCACCCGACCCAGCGCCACCACGGCAACAGCGATGCCTGCCTCCGGGGCCTCCTGGGTGACGACACCCATGCCAGGCCCGGCTTGGCGCTCTATGGCCTCACCCTGGTTCCGGAGGGGCGGGCTCTGGGCCTCGAACCGGCGCTGGAACTGGTCGCCGAGGTGGCGAGGGTGAAGACCGTCCCGGCTGGCACCACGGTCGGCTACGGCCGCACCTTCGTGGCCTCCCACCCCATCCAGATCGCCACCCTGGCCTGCGGGTATGCCGACGGCTACCGCCGGGACCTGGGAAACCGGGCGGTGGTGGGGTTCAAGGACCGCACCTTCCCGGTGGTGGGCCGTATCTCCATGGACTACCTCACCGTGGCGCTCCCCGTTGATGTCCCCGTGGCGCCAGGGGATCCGATGGTCCTGTTCAGTGGCGATCCCGCCGCACCCCACAACCTGGAGCGTCTGGCCTCCGCCCTGGCGACCATCCCCTATGAACTGACCTGCGGACTCCACCGCCGCATCACGCGCCGCTTTTTCTCCTGATATCCATCGGCCCTGGACCTACCATGGGGTGCGAAGCCGCGACTTTCCATGAACCTCCTGGTCATTTCCCGCCATGACGACCTCGTCGAACGCCTCCGAATGGCCTTCGAGGGGGCAGGACACCGTGTGCTGCACGCCCGGGACCCCCTGGCGGCCCTGGCCGAGGATGCCTGGGACGACGCCCACGTCCTGCTGGTGGATGCCAAGGGCGATCCCATGGACGGCTACCGGCTCTGCCGGCTCCTCCGCGGAGAATCCCGGATCCTCTTCAGCAACCTGCCCATCTTCCTGGTGCTGGACCACCCGCCGCAGGAGGAGGATCTCCAGGCCCTCCAGGAGGTGGAGGGAGACGGATTCATCGGCTCGGCCAGCACCATCCAGCAGCTGCTGAACCACCTCGGCCCCGTCATGGCAGGAGCCGCCTCCCGTGAGGAGGCCCCGCGGGTCCCGATCCTGGCCCTGGGTCTCCATGCGGCCCTGGCCCAGCGCACCCGGGACCTGCTCCATCACTTCCACATGGAGGTCCACACCCCGCCCCTGCGCAATGCCGCCCAGGCCCAGCTGGTCCTCCGGGCGCCCGTCCTGCTCCTGGGGCTCTCCGGCGGAGGGGTGCGGAGCGCCCTGGAGCTCCTCGCCCAGCTCCGGGAATCGTCCGCCCCCCCCTACACGATCCTTCTGGGCCAGGTGAAGGAGGAGGCCATCCAGCGGAAGCTGCTGCTCGCGGGCGTGAGCGACTGGGTGGGACTGCCCCTGTCCGGACCGCGGCTCCTGCATGCCTGCAAGCGGGCCATCGAGTGGGCCCACGTCAAGCGGATCCAGTTCGAATACGAATCCGCCATCCACGACCTGCGGGAACGTCGCAGCATGCTTGAGATCGAGGCGGCCGCCCTCCGGAACGAGGTGCTCACCGACCCCCTGACCGAACTCTTGAACCGCCGGGCCTTCGACCAGAACCTGGAACACGCCGTGCGCCAGTGGGAACGCCATCGGCGGTCTTTTGTGCTGGTCCTGGGGGACATCGACCATTTCAAGCTGATCAACGACCGCTTCGGCCATCCTGTGGGGGACGAGGTTCTGCGGGAGATGGCCTCCCGTCTCCGAGCCTCCCTCCGGAAGTCCGACCTGGCCTTCCGCATCGGTGGCGAGGAGTTCGCCGTGCTTCTCCCTGAAACCACCCTGAAGGCCGGGACCGAGGTGGCCGACAAGCTCCGCCGACGCATCGACGAGGAGGCCTTTCTCCTTTCGGGCGGGCAGGCCATCTTCCCCTCCATGAGCTTCGGAGTGGGCGGCCCCATGGACCTGGGGCCCGCGGACCTGATGGCCACGGTCGACCGGGCCCTCTATCAGGCCAAGGCCCTGGGACGGAACCGGGTGGTGGTGGCCGAGAGGGGTTCCCTTCCGGAGAATCCCGTCAGCGTCGATAGCTGAAGAGATCGCCCAGCCCCCTCAGGGAGAGGGTGAGGTCCAGGCGGTCCTCACGTCCGCCGGACACCAGGATCGTGTTCAACGCCACATGGGTGTACTTCAGGATGTAGGCCACACAAGGCTCGACGTAGGCGAGAGCCGCCTGGCTGGACGAGAACCCGCGGTTGCGGAAGTCGTAGCTGGCCGAAAACTCGAGCCGGAGCCGGTCATCCCACAGGCGGTGGATGCCACCGACTTGAAGCCCCTGCTGGCGGACCAGGAACCGGTTGATGCCTGTGGAGAAGTAGGCGAGGCTCAGGCGACTGGCGTCCTTGGACTTGAGGTCCAGGCTAAGGGAGTTGTCGGATCCGCCCGCCCCCAGGTCCGAGGAACTGCGGAAGTTGATCCGGAACCGCTCGTCGGGTTCCACACTGATGTCTGAGTCGATGGAGGCCCACCCCTTCTTGTACCTGCCGTCACTGAGGATGATGGGCGTGGCGTAGTACCGAGTGGAGATGCTCAGCCGGGCCAGGTCCGCGAAGGCGCCGCCGTCGGCGGGGCGGCCCAGGAAATGCTGCTTGAGCCCCAGTTCCACGCTGCGCTCCCCGGAGGCGCTGTCGTTCACGCCGGGGGCCGAGTCCACGGCATCGAAGCGGGGGATGGCCCCTGCCTCGCCATAGCCGCTGGTATTGGTGAACCCGAAGTAGGGCTCCAGGATGTGCTTCAACTCGCCCGAATAGCCCAGCAGGGAGAAGTGCTCGAAGGTCCGGCCCATCTGGGGGCCGGAGAAGCGCAGGTGCTCCGAGCCCAGCAGCCGGGTGGCGGAGGGCCCGTCCACCTGGAAGGGGCTGATGGTCGACAGCGCCGCGGGATCGACGGCGCTGCCATTGGCGCCGGCCGTCGGGTCGAAGATCGGATACCGGAGGGTGTTCGAGTAGTGGGTCGCGCGCCCCATCACCTCCAGGTCCGCGCGGAAGGGACCCCACTGGCCCAGGCGGCCGTGCAGGCGGGTACTGGCGTCCTCCCGGCCCCATCCGTAGTCCTGGGACGGGACCGTGACCCTGGTGGTTTTCGTGGCATCGGTGGGGTCCGGAATGTCGTAGCTGTAGCTGTCAATGAGGTAGGCGAATCGCCCCATTCGGAGACCGCCATCCAGGTAGAAGGGACCGAACACCGGCACGGGAAAGAAGCGGAACTCCCCCTGGGGCAGGGTCCGCCGTCGCAGGGAGGGAATGAATCCCTGTGTGATTGAGGGGGTCCCCAGCTCATTGTTGTAGAAGAACGAGCGCTGCTCGGCCATGGAGAGGCTGAGGCTCCCGAAGGTGGTATTGCGGCCCAGGTAGATGGCCGAATCGAAGTTGGGGCCCCCGAGGTTGGCCAGCCCCTTGCCGAAATCCGCGTCCACCAGGTTGTCCGAGGCCTGGTTCACGTCCGCGGTGAGCTGCCAGCCGTCCTCCCGCTGCCAGACCTCCTTCAGCGAATAACGGTGCCGGTTGGCATCCAGGCTCCTCTGGTGGATGGTCTCGCCCGAGAAGCTGCCCTGGTGGGTGGGATCCGGCTGCCATCGCAGCTCGCCCCCCCAGAGCATGCCCTCCTTGCTGAAATACTGGGGCGAGAAGGTGGCGTCCGCCGTGTCACCCATGACCTGGTAGTAGGTGAGCCCCACGTTGGTTCCGAAGGCGCTGGAGGCCCCCAGCGTCGGCGGCAGGAGGCCCGATGTGCGTTTCGCCTGCGCCGGATAGAGGGCGTAGGGCAGGTAGAAGATCGGGACCGGCCCGAGCCCGCGGAGCTGGATGCGGGGGTTCCAGAGGGTCGCGAAACCGTCCAGGTCCACCCTGAGGCTGGTGAGTTTGGCCTTCCAGCCGGGTTTCTCCTCGGGGCAGGGGCTCAGCTCCACGCCCTCGAAATTCCAGAGCCGGAGGGTCGTGAAGGCCACATGACTGGATTTCAGGGTCCAGCTGGGGGGCAGGTCCATCTGCAGGGCCCAGGCCTCGCCGGAGCGGCGCTTCCAGTCCATGCGGAGCCGTTCACTCCGGAGGCGCAGCCCGGGCCCCTCCAGCCGGATGTGGCCCGCCGCCTCCAGGATGCCCTCCTGGATGTGGTATTCGATGCGATCGGCCAGGAGGAGAATGCCCTCCGCCTGGATCGTGCCTTGCTCCAGGATCCAGGTATCTCCCACTTCGCTGACGCGCTCACCGCGCCAGTCGAAGGGCACCCTGCCCCCGCCGGGGCCCAGGTCCAGCTGGAAGGGCCTCAGGGGCAGCAGCTCCGCCGGGGTCGGGGCCTGAAGAGGCGGGGGATCAGGGATGGGCGGGAGGCCCTGGGCCGCCAGGACCGCGGCGACCGCCCCCAGCATCACCCCCCTGCTCCGCCCGAGGACATGGCCCATGGTCCCCTCAGTGGAGGTGCGGCAGGAAGCGCGCGCCCAGGAGGAAGATCGCCACGCCCCCGAGCAGGGCCAACGCCCCGCGGGGCCCGGGTTCCTTCTGGACCTCGGGGAGGAGATCGGAGCTGGCGACGTACAGGGCGAGACCCGCCGTGAGCCCCAGGGTGGGTCCGATGGGCAGATGCAGCATGGCCTGCCCCGTGGCTCCCAGGAGCGAGGCCAGGGCCAGGGTGGCTGCGGCCAGCAGGGCGCCCCGCTTCCCGAAACCCCGGACGAGGAAGATGGAGGCGATGGTCCCCCCCTCCGGAATCCGGTGCAGGAGGATCCCGAGGACCACCAGGGATCCCAGGTTGCTGTTCATGGCCAGGGCGGCGCCGATGGCCACGCCGTCCATGAGGCTGTGCAGGGAGAGGCCGATGAGGGCCATCACGCCGCTGATGGGCGACCCCTTGTGGGTCTCCTCTCCGTAATGGAAGTGGAGGGTGATGCCATGCTCCATCACGTGGACCATCAGGTAGCCCGCAAGAACCCAGAACGCGTTCCGATCGCCGCCCACGGCGGCTTCCAGGCTTTCGGGAATCACCCGCACGAGCGTGACCGAGAGCAGGTACCCCGCCGCCACCCCGGAGAGCAGCCGCATGTAGTGGGGGCGCCCCTGCAGGAAGCGGACGACCCCCCAGCCACCCAGGAGGGTGGCCAGGGAGGCGAGTGGGGCCATCCAGTAGAGGGCGGGCACGGCCTACTCGGACTTGGCCTTCTTGGCCCGGGGGGTCCTGGTCTTGCCGGCAGGAGCCTTCTCCGCCACCGGAGCGGCTTCGGCGGCTTCGGCCTTCCGGGCCCGGGCCTTGGGCTTCGCGGGCTTCTCAGAGGCGGGGCCCGCCGCGGATTCAGGTTCGGGAGCGGGAGCGGGTGCCTCCTCGGCCTTGGCCACCTTGGCCCGCGGCGTACGCTTCGGCTTGGCCGGAGCGGCGGCAGGCTCGGGGGCCGGCGCCGCGGCTGCGCCCAGCTTCGGTCGGGGGCTGGGCGTCAGCAGGCTGGCCACCAGATCGGCTGTCATCTTCGGGGGCTCGGGCATGTCCACCGGAGACTCGGGAGCCGAGGCCTCCACGCCCTGGGCCTCTCCGGGCTTCTCCGCGCCACCCTTGCGGCGGCGGCGGCGGCGCTTGCGCTTCCCGCCTTCGCCCTTGGCCTCGGATTCCTCGCTGCCTTCTTCCTCCCCCAGTTCCTCGTCCTCGGGCTTGGCGCTCTCGAAGAGGGCGCGGAGGCGCTCCCGCTCATCCAGGGCCGCCCGCTGCAGGTCGCGCCGGTCGTATTTGAAGGCCTCCTTGGCCTCCTTCTTGGGCTCCTTGGCACCATCGCCCAGGGCCTTGTCGAAGGAGATGGGGCTGTCGCCGCCCAGGACCACGGTCTCGTCCTCGGGGGGGGCGCCCTTCTCGCGATGGGGCTTCGCGGCGGGCTTCTCCGCGGGGATCTCCTCGGCGCGCTCGACCTCGGCCGTCATCTCGCCGTAGGCCATGGACCAGTCGGCCTGGATGAGGATGCGGGCCTCGCTCTGCTCCTCCATCTGCGCCAGGTCGTGGCGCTTCTGGTTCAGGACGGCCGTGGCGATGGCCGGAGCCAGCTTCACCCGGATCTCGCCGATGCCGCCCTTGGCCAGGATGCCGTGGAGCCTGCGGACCACGGACAGGGCCAGGGCCTCGATGGTCTTGACCTTGCCGGTGCCCGCGCAGGTGGGGCAGGACTCGTGGTTGACGTGCTGGAGGCTGGGCCGGATGCGCTGGCGGGTCATGACCAGCACGCCGAAGCGGTTGATCTTCCCGACCTCCATGCGGGCCTTGTCGGCCTTCAGGCAATCCACCAGGCGGTCCTGCACGGCGCGGATGTGCGTCTCCCGCTTCATGTCGATGAAGTCGATGGCGATGAGGCCGGCGAGATCCCGCAAGCGGAGCTGCCGGGCCACTTCCTCAGCGGCCTCCATGTTGGTCTTGAAGGCCATGTCCTCCACGCCGTCGCCGGAGGTCTTGCCGCTGTTCACGTCGATGGCCACCAGGGCCTCGGTCTGGTCCAGGACCAGGGCGCCGCCGCTGCCCAGGGGCACCTTCCGTCCGTAGACGCGGTCGATCTGCTCCTCCAGCTGGAAGCGGGAGAAGAGCGGCTTCTTGCCGGTGTAGTGCTTCAGCACGTCCAGGTGCTGGGGCATGGTGCGCTTGAAGAAGGACTGCGCCGCGTGGAAGGTGTCCAGGTCGTCGATCTGGACCTCCTCGACGTCCGAGGTGAAGGCGTCGCGGAGGGTGCGCGTGACGACATCGTCCTCCTGCCAGACCAGGCCGGGCCCGTGGCGGTGCTTGTAGCGGTTCAGCACCTCCTTGTGCATGTCCAGGAGGTACTCCAGGTCGCGCTGGAAGTCCTCCTTGGTGACGCCCAGGCTCGCCGTCCGGACGATGACGCCGATATCCGCGGGGATGTCGAGGGTGTCGATGAGCTGCTTGAAGTGGCGGCGCTCCTCGGTGCCCTCGATCTTCCGGCTGATGCCGTTCACCGGATTCCCGGGGGTGATGACCAGGTAACGGCCCGCCAGGCTGATCTGACCCGTCATCATGGCGCCCTTGGAGCCCAGCTCCTCGCGCACGGCCTGGACCAGGATCTCCTGGTCGCGCTGGAGGATGTCCTGGATGCGGCCCCGGCGACCGTCGCCGCTCATGTCCCTGGGCAGCTCACCCAGGGGCAGGAACCCGTTCTTCTGGCCGCCAAAGTGGACGAAGGCCGCCTGGAGGCTGCTGTCCACGCGGACCACCCGGGCCTTGTAGAGGTTCCCCTTGATCTTCTCGTTGTGCAGGAACTCCACGTCGTAGTCGAACAGGACACCGTCGATCAGGGTGGCCACCCGGATTTCTTCCGGGTCCGTGGCATTGATCATCATGATTTTCTTGGGATTCAAGGAGACTCCTGTTGGGGCCAGGGGCTGCGTACTGCGGCTGGCGCAAGGGATGCGCGGCGGCCCTGGGATGCTGTGTGGGGGATGGGAGGTCGGGATACCGAAGGGGGCCCTGCCCTTGCTTCGGCCGCCCAGAGGGAAACGGGGGACCAATCCCCGGGGTCAGGAGGCCGATGCCTCGATCTACCCGCAGGATCTTCAGCCATTAAAACAACTAGTTCCCCCGGGAGCAAGCAGGATCGATCCCGAAGTTACAGGGATGTCACAAGCGAGGGTCGGGGGATTCACAGCCCCCCATCAGGCTTGGACCCATGAAGGAGGCATCCATGACATCCCGAACCCTCATCCGCACGGCCCTGGCCGCGCTTCTCCTGGCCCCGGCCGCATTCGCCCAGACGGTGACCGTGATGGGCTCCACCGCCCTCGGTCCCCTGGTCAAGAAGGCCGCGGAGGACTACATGAAGTCCCACCCCGGTGTCCAGATCGCCGTCAGTGGCGGCGGCTCCATGACTGGCCTGAACCAGGTCGTCAGCGGCGGCTGCACCATCGGCATCTCTGACGTGTTCGCGACTCCTGAGCAGGAGAAGAGCGGCATCCGCAACTACAATGTCGTCATCGAGCCCTTCGCCCTCATCGCCCACCCCGGCGTGGGCGTGGCCAGCCTGAATTCCCAGCAGGCCGAGGACGTCTTCACGGGCAAGGTGAACAACTGGAAGGAAGTCGGCGGCAAGGACCAGAAGATCGTCCGCGTGAACCGGCCCACCTCCTCCGGCACCCGCGCCGTCCAGCAGATGACCGTCCTCCACGGCAAGGAGTTCAGCAACAACCAGCTGGTCCAGGATTCCTCGGGCGCCGTCGCTAACACCGTCGCCACCACCCAGGGCGCCGTCTCCTTCATCGAGCTGGACTTCCTCAACCGCAGCAACGGGCGCTTCGCCGGCATCGCCTACAACGGCGCCTCCTGCACCAAGGCCGACGTCAGTTCCGGGAAGTACCCCCTCTTTTCCTTCGGCCACGCCTACACCCATCCCGGCAAGACGGACCCCAAGACCCTCAAGGTCGCCGAGGACTTCCTGGCCTACATGCTGAGCGCTCAGTTCCAGGACACCACCGTGCTCAAGGCCGGCTACATGCCCGTCGCCTACGTCAAGTCCCTGAAGGCCAAGCTCTGATAACCCTTTCAGCATTCGCTCGACGTCACCCGGCAGCTCTGCCGGGTGACGGCATGTAGAGGCGAGACCGATGCCAGAAGCCCCCGATATCCTGCTCGACACCCCAGCCTGCGCACCCGGGAACATGCCTCAGGACCTCCTTCTCGAGGCCCCAGGCGGGACACCGGACCTCCGGCACAGCCGTGCCCAGCGCCTGGCCGACCGCTGGGCGCACCTGGTGTTTCTGGCTTGCGGGCTGCTGGTCGTGGCCCTCATCGGAGGGATCCTCTACTTCCTCGCGGCCCGGGGAGTTGGAGCCTTCCTGCCCCTCGCCGGGAACACGGACAAGGTCCTCACCCTGCGCGAAGTCTTCCTCTCGGCCGACTGGGATCCCAATGCGGGCAGGTTCGGGATCCTCCCCTTCATCGCAGGTTCCCTCTCGGTGACCGGACTCGCCCTCCTGATTGCCGCCCCGACCGGCATCCTCACCGGCGTCTTCATCGCCAAGCTGGCGCCCGCCTGGATGAAGACGCTCATGCGCCAGGTCATGGACCTCCTGGTGGGCATCCCCTCCGTGGTGTATGGCATCTTCGGCCTCATGGTGGTCCTGCCCTGGGTGAGCGGAAAGTGGCTCTCCGATTCCCCGGCTGCCGGCTTCGCCGTCTCCGCCGCCATCCTCTCGGTCATGATCGTGCCCACCATCGTGAGTCTGGCAACGGATGCCTTCGAGTCCCTTCCCCTGAGCCTGGACGAGGGTTCCCAGGCCCTCGGATCCACCCGGTGGCAGGCCATCTGGCACGTGCTCATCCCCGCGGCACGGCCGCGGCTGCTGACGGCCACGGTGCTCGGCCTGGGCCGGGCCATCGGCGAGGCCATGGCGATCCAGATGGTCATCGGCAACAACCCCCAGTGGATCGCCCTCATGCGCCAGTCCACCGACCAGACTCCGATGCTCCGGTTCCTCTTCACGCCCGCCGCCACCCTGACCACCGAACTGGTCCAGGAACTCCCGAACACCGCGGCCGGGTCCACCTGGAACAACGTGCTGTTCGCCATGGGGCTGCTGCTCTACCTGATGACCATGCTGATCATCCTGGCCACGCGCCGCCTGGGTCAGCGGAGGAATGCCTGATGGCTGCCGCCCTTCCCTTCCGCCCCCGCCGCCTCTCCCGCCTCACCAACCGGATCATGCACTTGGCCCTGTGGGGCCTCGCCCTGATCTTCGTCCTCGTCCTGGCCCTGTTCATCGGTTCGATCCTCAAGCAAGGCTGGTCGGTGCTGAACTTCGGATTCCTCAGCCGCATGCCCGAGACCCTGGACGCCGGGGGGGGCATCAAGCCGGAAATCTTCAACTCCCTCTACCTCGTGGCCCTCTCCCTGGCGATCGCCCTGCCCATCGGATTGGGCGCCGGAATCTACATGGCCGAGTACGCCGGCCAGGGACGGGCTCTCCGGTTCCTCCGCCTCTGCATCGAGACGCTCGCGGCCACTCCCTCCATCGTGCTGGCCCTGTTTGGCATGATCGTGTTCGTGCAGATGATGGGCTGGAGCTTCTCCATCCGGTCCGGAGCCGTCACCCTCGCCCTCCTGAACATCCCCGTCATCACCCGCGTCACCGAAATGAGCCTGATGGCCGTGCCGCGCGAGTTGAAGGAGGCCAGCTACGGATTGGGCGCCACCAAGCTTCAGACCATCCTGAAGGTGGCCCTTCCCCATGCGGCCACGGGCATCCTCACCGGCCTGGTCCTCACCGCCGGCCGGGCCTTCGGCGAGAGCGCCATCCTCGTATTCACCGCCGGAACCAACACCAGCCAGACCTTCCCCGACTTCCGCCTGACCGTCCCCGGCGAGACCCTGTCCGTCCACCTCTGGTACGTGACCTCCGACGGGACCCTGCCTGATGCCCGTGAAATCGCTGCGGGAACCGCCGCGGTCATGATCGTGGTGCTGCTCGCCCTGAACCTCTCGGTCCGCGTCCTGGACCGATTCATCCGCCGGAAGACCCGCTGATGCTCAGCCCTCAGACCCCCGAAACCAAGCCCGTCAAGCTCTCCGTCCGGAACATGGACTTCCGCTACGGTGAGAAGAAGGTGCTGGACGGCCTCTCCCTGGACATCCATGCCGAGCGGGTCACCGCCATCATCGGCCCCAGCGGCTGCGGCAAGAGCACGTTCCTGAAGTGCTTCAACCGCATCCACGAGATCTCCGCCCCTGTGAAGGTGAGCGGGGACATGATGATCGACGGGGTGGACATCTACCGTGGCGGTATCGACGAAGTGGACCTCCGGCGCCGGGTGGGCATGGTTTTCCAGAAGCCCAACCCCTTTCCCAAGTCCATCTACGAGAACGTGGCCTTCGGTCCTCGGCTCTTCGGCGTGAAGGACAAGGCCACCCTGGACGGCATCGTCGAGGACGCCCTGCGCAAGTCCGCCCTCTGGGACGAGGTGAAGGACCGCCTCAAGGAGAGCGCCACCGGCATGAGCGGCGGCCAGCAGCAGCGCCTCTGCATCGCCCGGGCCCTGGCGGTCAATCCCGAGGTCCTCCTCATGGACGAGCCCTGCTCCGCCCTGGACCCCATCGCCACCGCCAAGATCGAGGAACTCATCGTCGAGCTGAAGGAGAACCTCACCATCGTCATTGTCACCCACAACATGCAGCAGGCTGCGCGGGTGAGCGACTACACGGCCTTCTTCTGGCTGGGCAAACTGATCGAGATGGACCTGACCGAGCGGATCTTCACGACCCCACGGGAACGGATGACGGAAGACTACCTGACCGGGAGATTCGGCTGATGCGGCTGTTCGACACTGAACTCAAGAACCTGCGGGACGGCATCATGGCGATGGCCGGCATCGCCGAGGAGATGATCGAGCTGACCATCCAGGCCCTGGCCGAACGGTCGTCCGCGAAGGCTGACCGGGTGAACGAGCTGGATCGGCAGATGGACGAATGGGAGCTGAAGCTGGACCAGCTCTGTGTGGACCTCCTGGCCCTCCATTCCCCTGCCGCGACGGATCTCCGCCTCATCGCCTCCAGCCTGAAGATCATCCCCGAGGTGGAGCGTATCGGCGACCACTGCTGCAACATCGCCCGACGGGCCTCCTTCGTGCATCCGCCCATCCTTTCCGAGGGCAGCCTGGAGCGCCTGGGCCAGGAGACGAGGGGCATGGTGCGCAGGGCCGTGGACGCCTTCGTGGGCCACGACGCCGCCCTGGCGCGAGCCGTCATCAAGAACGACGACACCGTCGATGACCTCTACGCCCAGATCTACCGGGAGCTGCTCCGGATCATGCTGGCAGACCCGCTGTGCATCGAGCGCGCCAGCCACCTGATCCTGGTGATCAAGAACTGGGAGCGCATCGCGGACCAGGCCACCAACATCGCCGAGGAGGTCCTCTACATCCTCGAGGGCCGCAGCGCGAAGCATCCTTACCTCCGCGGAAACGCAGTAGAGTAGCCCATGCCCCACATCCTCCTCCTCGAAGACGACACCGAGATTCGTCTCGGCCTCGAACAGCACCTGCGGCGGGAAGGCTTCACCATCTCCGCGGTGGGCACCGGCCAGGAGGCCCTCCAGGCCATCGCCACCGCTGGCCAGGGCCCCCGGCTGGATGCGGCCCTCCTCGACCTGAGCCTGCCGGACATGGACGGCCTGGACGTCCTCCGCGCGGTGCGCACCGATCCCGTCCACCGGGGCCTCCCTGTGCTCCTCGTCACCGCCCGGAACGAGGAGATCGACCGGGTTCTGGGCCTGGAACTGGGCGCCGACGACTACATCTCGAAACCCTTCTCTGCCCGGGAGCTGGCGGCACGCCTGCGGGCCATCCTGCGCCGGTCCGTTCCGGCCGAAATGCCTGAGCGCACCCAGCAGCTCAGCTATGGGCCGATCACCGTGGACCTGGACATGCACACGGCCCGGGTGGACGGACAGCTTCTTGACCTGACCCGGCGGGAGTTCGAGCTGCTGGCCTACTTCCTCAGGAATCCCCGCCGGGTGCTCACCCGCGAGAAGATCCTCCAGCAGGTCTGGGGCCTGGACTACCTCGGCGAGAGCCGGACCATCGATGCCCATGTGAGGCGCGTCCGCGCCAAGCTGGGGGAGGCCGCCGCGGTCCACATCGAAACGGTCGTGGGGGTCGGCTACCGGCTTGGGGGGCCCGCCGGCGGCTGATCCGGCAGCAGCGGCAGCATCACACGGAACCTGGCGCCCTCGCCCGGCCGGCTTTCGACCGTCACCTCCCCGCCCATCAACCGGCAGAGATGCTTCACGATGGCCAGCCCCAGGCCCGTGCCCGGCTTGCTCTTGGCCCCCTGGGCCCGGTAGAACCGCTCGAAGATCCGCCCCTGCTCCGCTTCCGGAATGCCCGGGCCGTGGTCCGCGACCTCCCACAGGTGTCCCTGCGGGGACACCTCGACCTTCAGGTCCACGGTGCCTCCGGCCGGACTGAACTTGACCGCGTTGGAGACGAGATTCTCCAGGATCTGGCTGAGACGCAGCGGGTCCGCCACCAGGACCGTGCCTTCCAGGGCCTCCTTCCGGATCTCCAGGGCCACGCCGGAGGCGCCATGGCGCGTCTGGTAGTCGGCCTCGACGGAGGCCAGGAAGGTGTCCAGGTCCAGCCGCACCGGCTCCAGGCGGAGGGCTCCGCTCTCGATGCGGCTCAATTCCGAGAGGTCCCCCAGCAGCAGGGCCAGCCGGTCCACGGAGCGCAGGATGGACTGGGCGCTGGCCTGGGCCGATTCGGGCAGGGGTTCCTCCTGCAGGTTCTCCGCGGCGATGCGGATGGCTGTCACCGGCGTCTTGAGTTCATGGCTCACGTTGGAGATGAACTTCTGCCGCGTGGTCTCCAGCGCCTCCTGGCGGGAGATGTCGTCGAGGGTCAGGAGGACGCCGGCCACGGCGCCGGAGGGCGCGAAGGGGATGGCGCGCACCCTCAGCGTGCGCGCCGCCCGGCTCATCCGCCATTCCGATGGCACCCCCAGGTAGGCCCGCTGGATGGCCACGGGGCTCTCAGCGTCCTGGAAGACCGCGCCGACCCCCATGCCCGCAGCCAGCGGCGCACCCAGCCCCAGCAGCCGCTGGGCGGCGGGGTTGTAGGACTCCAGGTTCCCGTTGGCGCCGAACAGGAGCACGCCCTCCTCCAGCCGCGTCATGATGCTGCGCAGCAGCTGGTCCTCCCGGGCCGCCCGTTCCCTGAGGTCCAGGTTCTCCTGCTCCAGGGCCGACCAGGCGCCGGGAAGGTCCTCGATGGCCATGGGCTGGGCCTCCCGCAGGAGCTGGCCCAGGGGCTCGGCCACGAGGCGAACCTGCCAACGCGCCATGAGCAGCACCACCAGGCCCAGGGTGCCCAGCAAGCCGAGGGCCCAGGAGACGGAGAACCCCTTGTGGACGTTCATGCCCAGGCCTACCCCCAGGAAGAGCATCGCTCCCAGGCAGAGGAGGGCCCGGCCCATGAAGGCGGGCAGCCCTGAGTCTCGGTTCCTGGAAGGGTCTTGTTGGTCCATTGTCCCCTGACCTTACACCGCCGGCATCCAGGCAGGACAGGCCTTCTCAGGCAATTTACGCTCCGGTTACAGCCCCGATCCAGATACAGTTGAGATGGTGTCTTTTGGAGCGGCCATGTCCCTGAATGCCCTGATGCGCTGGTTGAAACCCCGGGAAATGGTCTTCTTCGACCTTCTGGAATCCGCCACGAGCAACGCCTACCAGGCCGCCCAGCTCTTCGACCGGGAGATCCGAAGTGGCGACCCGGTGCGCTTCGCGGAACTCCGCCGCCAGATGAAGGAGCTGGAGCACACCGGCGACGACATCACCCACGAGATCATCGACCGGCTCAACTCCACCTTCGTCACACCCATCGAGCGGGAGGACATCCTCCACCTGGCGCATGCCATCGATGATGTGGTGGACCGTATCCACGCCGTCTGCGAGCGCCTCATCCTCTACCGCATCAGCTCCGTGATGCCCGCCGTCACCGAGATCAGCTCCCTGCTCGTGGAGGGCGCCGGCGAACTGATCCACCTCGTGCGCTCCCTGCGGAACATGTCCAACGGGAAGGAGATCCGGGACCGGATCCGCCGGGTCCATACCCTCGAGAACAAGGCCGACTCCGTCTACCACGCGGCCCTGGCCCAGATCTTCGAGGACCCGAAGGATCCCATCGAGCTCATCAAGTGGAAGGAAATCCTGGAACAGGTCGAGGACGCCACGGACAAGGTCGAACTGGTGGCCAAGGTCGTGGGCTCCACGGTCATGAAGAACGCCTGAGGATTCCATGATCCTCGCACTGGTCATCATCGTCTTCCTGGCCCTTGCCTTCGACTACATCAACGGGTTCCACGACACGGCCAATGCCATCGCCACGGTGGTCTCCACCGGGGTCCTGTCGGCCCGCAAGGCCGTCCTGATGGCCGGCATCCTCAATTTCGGCGGCGCCCTCATGGGCGTCGAAGTGGCCACGACCATCGCGAAGGGGATCGCCGACAGCAGCCTCGTCGTCCCCGCGGTGGTCGTCGCCGCCCTGCTGGCCGCCATCGCCTGGAACCTCATCACCTGGTGGTTCGGCATCCCGTCGAGCTCCAGCCACGCGCTGGTGGGCGGACTCGCGGGCGCCGTGGTGGCCCACGCCGGCAGGAGCGCGCTCCACACCGCCAAGCTGGAGGAAGTGGCAACCTTCCTGGTGGTGTCGCCCATCCTCGGCTTCTTCCTGGCCATGCTCCTCATCCTCGCACTCCTGTGGATCTGCCGGCGCATGCTCGGGCAGCGCGTGAACGTGGCTTTCCGCAAGCTCCAGCTCCTGTCCGCGGGGGCCATGGCCTTCGCCCACGGCACCAACGACGCCCAGAAGTCCATGGGCATCATCGCCCTGGCCCTCATCACCTACGGCAAGATCGGCTCCCACGGAGCCAGCGTGGCCGTGCCCCTCTGGGTGAAGCTCGCCTGCGCCCTGGCCATGGGCTTCGGAACCCTGTCCGGAGGGTGGAAGATCATCCGCACCATGGGCACCAAGATCGTCAAGCTCCGCCCCATCCATGGCTTTGCCGCGGAGACGGCTTCGGCCATCGTCATCCTCGGCGCCGCCCGCGCGGGCATCCCCGTGAGCACCACCCACGTCATCGCCGGGTCCATCATGGGCGTGGGGGCGAGCACCAACGTCTCCGCCGTGCGCTGGGGCATCGCCGGAAACATGGTGGTGGCCTGGGTCTTGACCATCCCCGTCAGCGCGCTGCTGGCGGGCGGCTTCCTCAAGCTGGTGGCGCCCTACTTCTGATCCGTCCGATTTCACCGGAACGTTCCGCGCTCGCCGCGGCCCCGTCATCCCGGGGACCGATCTTGACAGGCCCGGGATCGTGAGGCCCCCGGGCGGGGAAGATCCCGTCACAGCGGCGTACCGGCTTGTTGCCGAGGAATTGCCCGGTGCGCCACGGGCCCGTCATGGTCTTGCCCGACCTTGGTACCACACCAGGGAGGCACGCCATGACCATCCAGTCACTACCCCCCCATCCCGAGGGTTCCCGCTACGCCGTGCGGTCCCTCACCAGCGGCGACTTCGGCCACCTGCGCCGCCTCGAGTCGGAGATCTGGCGGGAGGACGGAAGCGGCGAGCTGTGCCCCCACTACCTCCGCCTCTGCACCGAGCTCTACCGGGACTGGTGCTTCCTCGCCATGGACGGTGACCGCCCAGCGGGCTATGTGCTGAACTTCGCCAAGGGCCGCACCGCCTACTGCGCCACCCTGGCCGTGCATCCCGACTACCAGAAGACCCGCGTGAACTACCTGCTCATCCGCGCCATGGTGGCCAAGCTCGTTCAGGAGCAGGTGGAGGAGTGCCGGTTCCTCGTGGAGCCCGACAACACCGATGCCCGCAGCATCCACAACGCCCTGGGCGCCCGGGTGGTTGAGGAGGTGCGGGACTTCTACGGCCCCGGCGACGTGCGCCTCTGGTCGGTCATCGGACGCGAGGATCTGGAGCGTGTCCGGGCCCGCTACACCCGTCTCAAGCTGGTGTCCTAGATGTCCTGGGCTGGCGTCCTCTGGCCGACCTTCGCCCTCCTGCCCCGACTGGCGACGGGCGCGGAGCCCCAGTCCGGCCTGCACCGCTGGGCCCGGCGCCTGCTGCCAGCCCTGGGGGTGGAACTGGCAGTCCAGGGTCATCCGAGAACCGACCTGCCCCTCTGGGTGGCCAACCATCTGAGCTGGGTGGATCCGGTCGTCCTCATGAGCCTCCGCCCCATGGGCACTGTGGCCAAGGGCGAGGTCACCGGCTATCCCCTGATCGGAAGCTGGGCGAAGAAATCCGGCCTCCATTTCGTGGACCGCGAGGACCCCGCCAGCCGCGCCTCGGCGCTGGCCGCCTTCACGCAATCCCTCCGCGAGGGCCGGCGCATGCTCCTCTTCCCGGAAGGCACCACCACGCGGGGCAGGGCCCTGGCGCCCTTCTACGAGGGAGGCCTCCGGGCGGCCCACGCCCTGGGCCTTCCGGCCCAGCCCACACGCCTCAGCAGCCCGGCCCCCCACTATCCCTGGACCGGCGAGGAGACCCTCCTGCCCCACCTCCGGACCCTCCTGGCCACCCGCACCCCCGTCCTGGTGGAGGCCATGGAGCCCCTGCATCCCGCCGATTTCCCCGATCCCGTGGACTGGATCGCCGCCTTCCGGTCCGCCCTCGCCCCCCGGAGTTCCGATGTCCATTGATATGAAGGGAGGGGACCGCCTGTTCGCCGCCGCTCGCGAAGTCCCCCCCGTGGCCGCCCCGTCCTCCACCCTCTTCCAGGGCCTTCGCACCGGCTTGACGCCCTTCCTCGGCCTGCCCCTGGAGCTCGAACCCCAGGCCGCAGCGGGTGTGGTCCTTGGGGTCCCCTGCGACGCCGGCGTCCTCCACCGCCCAGGGGCCCGGCTGGGCCCCTGGGCCCTCCGGGCCGCCTCCATGGGCCTGGGCGCCCACCCCATGCCCGAGCGCCTGCGGGAGGGCCTCGAGCCCCTCCCTCCGGCTGCTGCGCGGGGCTGGGTAGACGGCGGGAACATCCCCACCCTGCCCTTCTCCCTGGCGGAAGCCCTGGAGACCGTCCAGGCCACCGTGGACGCATGGGCCCGCTACGACTGCCGCACCCTGCTGCTGGGCGGCGACCATGCCATGACGCTGGGCGCCCTGCGGGCGCTGGCTCGCCATTACGGCCCCCTTGGCCTCCTGCACCTGGACGCCCACCCGGACGCCGCCGAGGGTGCTGCCTGGGGCACCGACATCCACCATGGCACCTGGGTCCGCCAGGCGCTGGCGGAAGGACTCCTGGATCCGCGGCGGGTGGTCCAGGCGGGGCTGCGGGCGCCCCGCTTCGACGACGACGAACGGGTCTTCCTCGCCGCGGCGGGCGTGCGGATGTGGAGTCCGGCGGATCTCCGCGATCCCCTGCTGGCCCTGCGCCTGAAGGAGGACCTCGCCCAGGTGGGCGAAGGGCCGGCGTACGTGAGCATCGACCTGGACGCCCTCGATCCCGTGATCGCCCCGGCCGTGGCCGAGCCCGTGCCCGGCGGCCTCAGCCTGGGGGAGGCCCTGCGTCTCGTCCATGGCACCCGGGGATGGGATCGCCCCTGGGTGGGCGCGGACCTGATGGAACTGGCCCCTGGCCTGGAGGGCGGCGAGGCCAGCGCCCGCGTGGCCGCCCACCTGGCTCTCCATCTGCTCGTTTGAGGATGCTATGACCCGAGATGCCCTCGAATCCTTCCGCACCTATCTGGGCGAACCCGGCTGGGACGACATCGTCGTGGGCCACGACTTCGGATTCCTGGACGCCCCGCAGATCCAGACCTGGTCGACGTCCATGGGCGAGGGACCCGCTGTGGCGACGATGCGGACCCTGGAGGGCCCCGAGCTCCGGGCCTTCGAGGCGCAGCTGTGGGAGGCCTGTGTCGAAGCCACGGGGAAGACGCCGCGTCCTGGCAGCGCCCGCTGGGCCCATGCGCAGGATCGCTGGCGCCTGGCCATTCTGCGCGAGGTTCTGGCCACGGAATCCACCCTGCCCGTCCTCGCCCGTCGGGTGGAGCGCCTCTACGAGCAGGTGGGCTGTCCCGAGGACATGCTCGGGATGCTGCGGCCCTCCCAGCCCTGGTCCGGGCTCCCCGCCACCGTGGACACCGCCGCTGTCCTCCGCTTTCTCGATCGCCACCGGCCAGCTTCCGGTCAGTTTCTGCCGGCCTGATTCACCGCAACGGCACGAAGGCCACGGGCAGCAGGCGCTCGGGATGGCCGGGGCCGCCCCGGTAGAGGGTGAGCCACTGCGCCTCCCAGGGAGATCCCAGGGGCGCCAGCAACCGTCCGCCCGGCGTCAGCTGGCCCCACAGGTCGGGTGGCACCTCCCGCGCCGTGCAGCTCAGGACGATGGCGTCGTAGGGTGCCTCCTCGAGCCAGCCCCGGGCGCCATCGGCCAGATGCACGTCCACGTTTCCGATCCCCAGTTCCTCCAGCAACGCAGAAGACCGGTCCGCCAGGTCCGGCTCCAGCTCAAGGGCCACCACCCGCCGGGCCAGCCGTGCCAGGATCGCGGCGAAGTAGCCGCTCCCGGAGCCCACTTCCAGCACCGACTCGTCCCCTTCCAGCGCCAGGGCCTCGGCCATGAAGGCCACGATGTAGGGCTGGGAGATCGTCTGTCCCCGACCGATGGGCAGCGGATGATCCTCGTGAGCCTCAGGCAGGCTGGCTGACGGCGCAAACCGGTGCCGGGGAACTTCCCGCATGGCCGACAGCACTCGTGGATCGCGGACCCCCCGCGCCTCGATCTGTGTCAGCACCATGGCCTCCCGGGCCTTGCGAAAATCCACCGTCCAGCACCTCCCGCATCCCCAAGGATGGGTCTCCTTGCTGAGTGTGGCACCCTGGAATCCCCCCGGAGCGTCTGATGCCTGTTCCCGACCCCCGGCTGGATGCCCTGCTCGAATCAGGTCCGTCCCTCCGCCTGGAAGCCCTGCTCCGCTGGCTCCTGGAAGCCTCGCCCGCCCCTTCGGAGGGCGGCGAGCCGCGGCGGACTTTGCGCCTTCGGCGCCTCCGAACGGCCGTCGTCGACCGGGGCCTGGAGCACCGGCTGCGGGAAGCCTGGACCCACACCTCGGCCATCCGGTTGCTGGCCGAGACGGGCCTTCCGGATCGCACCACCCTGCTGGGGGAGGGCTTCCAGCGGGTGGTGGACCGGATCATCCCCCGCCTGGACCCGGAGGGTGATCTATACGCCCTGCTGGACCGCCTGGGACTGGACGAGGCCGACGCCCGCTGGATGGAGTCCCTTCCCGACGTGATCGGCGCCCCCTGGGCGGCCCTGCTGGCCCCGCCCAGGGAGACCTGGTTCCACGCCGCGCGGCTGCTGGCCCACCGCGCCTCTGCCGTGGGTCTGTCCCGGGACCTCCTCGCCCTCACCCCGGAGGGAAGCGATGCCGAGTCCCCTTTCTTCGAGTTGGACCACGTCGTCCGCAGCCTGGGCGAACACCCCGAAGATCCTGAGGCCCGCCGGGCCTGGGAGACCTGCCGGAGGGCCTGTGGCGAGACCCTGCGCCAGGCCCATGACCGTCTGGACGAGCGGGGCGTGTCCACGGACCTGATCTTCCGGCTGGAGCTGGTGGAGGCGCAGTTGACGCGCATGGACAGCCTGCTCGGCTTCGGGATGGGTCAGGGCGATGGCCGGGCCTTCGCGGTGGAGCTTGTGCAGAGCTGCGCACGGCAGCATGACCTGGGTGACCTGGTGCGGGGGACGGTCAAGCGGCTCGCCCGCAAGGTGGTCGAGCATACGGGCGAGACGGGTGAGCACTACATCGCCCGGGACCGGGCGGAATGGTGGGCCATGGGCCGATCGGCGGCCGGGGGCGGCCTGCTCACCGCAGGCACAGCCCTGCTGAAGGCCGGTCTGTTCGCGCTGCCCCTGGCGCCGCTGATGCTGGGGCTTGGTGTGGCTTCCAACTATGCCGCCAGTTTCATCGCCATGCAGCTGCTGGGCTTCAGCCTGGCCTCCAAACAGCCGGCCATGACCGCCGCCGCCCTGGCCCGCAGCCTGGAGGAGGACTGCGGTCTCATGGCGGAGATCGAACTGGTGGCGGCCATCACCCGTACCCAGGCCATGGCCACCCTGGGCAACGTGCTGGTGACGATCCCCGCGGCGGTGGGAATCTGCGCCCTCTGGTTCTGGATCTCGGGGCACGCGCCCCTCGGCCCGGCCGCAGCGCTTCATGGCCTGGAGTCGAACGATCCGCTGCACGGAGGAACCCTGATCTACGCCGCCGTCACCGGTGTGCTGCTCTGGCTCTCCAGTCTCGCGGGAGGCTGGGCCGCCAACTGGAGCGCCTACCGCGGCCTCCCCGAGGCCCTGGAGCGTAACCACCGCCTGCGCAGCTGGTTCGGGGCCTCCGCGGCCGACTCGGTGGCCCGGTTCACGCGCAAGCACCTGCCGGGGATCGCAGGCTACACAACCTTGGGCCTGCTGCTGGCCTTCGTGCCGCTGGGGGCCGCCTTCACGGGCATCCACCTCGAGGTCCGTCATGTCACCCTCCAGGCCGCCGCCCTGGCCCTGGCCGCCGCCAGCCTTTTCATCCAGAGGACCCTCATCTGGAAGGCCGTGGTCTGGGGCCTCCTGGGTATCGGCCTCATCGGCGTCCTCAATTTCGCCGTGTCTTTCGCCCTGGCCCTCTGGACCGCCATCCGGGCCCGGGACCTGGACGGCCGCGCCAGCCGCCGTCTCCTGATCGAGATTCTCAAGGCTTTCAACCGCCAGCCAGGACGCTTCCTGTGGAGGCCGCCGAAGCGTAGCCTGGAGGCCCCCATCTCCGGAGATCCCCATGCGTAGGCTGCCGCTGACCGCCTTCCTCATCGCCCTCCTCGTCGGCCCTCTGGCCGCCCAGGCTCCGGCGGCGCCTGCGGCCCCCAAGCCCGCCGCCCCCGTCCGGCTGAAGCCCCTGCGGGTGAGCCCCGCCTGCACGATCACCCAGGACGTGGGCATCAGTCAGATCAAGCTCAGTTTCTCCCGTCCGGCGGTGAAAGGGCGGAAGATCTGGGGCGGCCTGGTGCCCTACGGCGAGGTCTGGCGGACCGGGGCCAACGCCGCCACCGTGGTCACCTTCAGCCACGATGCCAAGGTGGCCGGGAAGGCGGTGCCCGCAGGCAGCTACAGCTTTTTCGCCATCCCCGGCGAGAAGCAGTGGACCCTCATTCTGAACCGGACCGCCGACCAGTGGGGCGCCTTCAGCTACAAGGCCGCCGACGACCTGATCCGCTGGGAGGCCACGCCCACCCAGGGCCGCTACCAGGAGTGGCTGGACTACCGCATCACGCCCACCGCCCCCGGCATCGCCCTGGTGGAGCTGGCGTGGGAGAACCTGCGGGTGGGCTTCCCCGTGGCCTTCGACCAGAGAGCCATCTACTGGGCCCAGCTCGAGGAGACCCTGAAGCGGGCTCCCGAGACCGACTGGGTGCCCTGGTACCAGGCCGCCACCTACTGCCAGTCCGAAGGGATCGAGCCCCAGAAGTCGCTCGCCTGGATCGAGACGAGTCTCAAGGCCAAGGAGACCCTCTGGAACCATGAGACGGCGGCCCGGATCTACAAGGATGCCCACCGCATGCCCGAGGCCCTCGCCCACCTCCAGAAGGCCATCGACCTCGCCAGGGGCAAGGCCCCGAAGGAGGACATCGAGAAGCTGGAGAAGGAACTGGCCGACTGGAAAGGTGCCAAGTAGAGGACCCGGCACCTCTCTCAGCTGCTGATCGTTACGGGATCCTCAGGCGGGCGCCGCGATTTCGCCTCGAAGTATCGTTTCACCTTGTCGACCAGTTCCTCCGGCCGGATGGGCTTGAGGACGTAGGCGACCAGGTTCCACCGGCTGAGGCGCCCGACCAGGTCCGCCTCCCGGTGAGCCGTCAGCACGATGACCGGCGTGGCCTGCAGGGCCGGGTCCTCCCGGATGGCCCGCAGGACGGACTCCCCGTTGCAGGAAGGCATCTCGTAATCGGTGATGATCAGGGTCGGATGGTGGGTATGGATGGCCTCCAGCACATCGAAGAGCGATTCCGGGTCGACCTCGCCCACTTCGTACCCGGCCTCCTGAAGGTGGATGCGTGCGAAGGCCCGGATGTACTTACTGTCGTCGATGATGAGGATGTCCAGGGGAACTCCCGCAGCGCGTTAGACGACATAACCATCGGCTAAATCTGGGGATTCCTCAAGGAAAAGCCCGGAAGGCAGGTGCTCAAACGCCCTTCCGCTCGGCCCCCCAGATGACCTTGTGCAGCTGCAGCTGCACACGCACCGGTAGGCCATCGGAGACGACCCGTTCGGCCAGCCAGGCGGGGTCCAGGCGACCCCAGACGGGGCTGAAGAGGACCTCCACCCGGTCCCAGATCGCCCGTTCGGCGCACCAGTCCCTGGCCCAGGCATAATCGGCCGCATCGCAGAGCACGAACTTAAGCTCATCCTGTCCGGGCACCAGATGGTCGAGGTTGGACTCCATCCAGCGGTGGACCTCTCCGCTGCCAGGGGTCTTGCGGTCCACGATCTTGACCACCTCCCGGGGCACGGGAGCCAGGTCGTGGCTGCCAGCGGTCTCCAGGGCCACTTCGTATCCCAGGCCCAGCAGGGCCCGCAGCAGCTCGGGGGCGTGGGGATGGGCCAGGGGCTCGCCGCCCGTGAGTTCCACAAAGGGGGCGTTGGGGCCCTTCCCCGGCGTACCGAGCCGCTGACGAGTCTCGGCCAGGAGCTCTTCCAGTTCGCGCATCGTGCCGTCATAGAACGCGTATTCGGTATCGCAGTAGGAGCAGCGAAGCGGGCAGCCCGTGAGGCGCAGGAAGAGGCAGGGCCGCCCGATCCGGGCGCCTTCACCTTGAATGCTGTGGAAGACTTCGTTGACCTTGAACTTCATCCGCGTACCGCCTTCACCCTCGTCCTCCGCTCCCACCCTTCGGGCGATCGCGGGGCGCCCATGACAACCCCCGGATCGGACGCGCCACTGGCGCGCCCTCCCGCTCCCGCATAGCGGTCGCGGACGGGGCCCCGTCCTTCACCTTGAATGCTGTGGAAGACTTCGTTGACCTTGAATTTCATGCCTATCAGCCCTTCTCTACTGGATTCTCCCATGGTGCTTCCCCTGGATCAGGTTCCTGTGGGAGCATCTTTCCTTTTCCAGGAGATCCATTGTCCTTGCACCGGTTCTTCCTGCTTCCGGTCCTCTGCGCGGTCCTGGGCCCCCTGGCCGCCCAGACACCGGAGGCGCCGAACTCCATCCAGGCCCGTTATAACAAGCGCGAAGTCCTGATCCCCATGCGGGACGGAGTGAAGCTGTTCACATCCATCTACAGCCCCAAGGATACGAGCCACCCCCACCCCATCCTGCTCCAGCGCACGCCCTATGGCGTGGGGCCCTACGGGCCGGAGGCCTACCGGCGGGGCGTGGGCCCCTCCCCCTCCTTCATGAATGGGGAGTACATCGTGGCCTACCAGGACGTGCGGGGCCGCTTCATGAGCGAGGGCGCCTTCGTGGATGCCCGGCCCGTGAACCCGGCCAAGGGTCCCAAGGATATCGACGAGACCACGGACACCTACGACACCATCGACTGGCTGGTGAAGAACCTTCCGGACAACAACGGGAAGGTGGGCATGTGGGGCATCAGCTATCCGGGCCACTACACCGCCCAGGGCATGCTTTGCGGCCATCCGGCCCTGAAGGCCGTTTCCCCCCAGGCACCGATGATCGACCTCTGGGAAGGGGACGACAGCTACCACCGCGGGGCCTTCCAGCTCGCGGCCAACTTCGGGTTCTTCCTCTTCTTCCACAGCCAGCACGACCATCCCAACGGCAACCAGCCCGAGGTCACGAACGTGGGCACCCCTGACGGGTACCGCTGGTACCTGGAGGCGGGCGCGACGGGCGGCCTGGAATCCAAAGTCAGACAGGCCCCCGAAGGCATCTGGGAGGAATACCTCAAGCACACCTCGTACGACGCCTACTGGCAGGCCCGGGACCTCCGCCCCCACCTCAAGAACGTGAAGCCCGCCGTGCTCACCGTGGGCGGATGGTTCGACGCCGAGGACCTCTTCGGCGCCCTGGCCTGCGCGAAAACCCTCGACCGGCAGAGCCCCGGCACGGACAGTCACCTCGTCATGGGCCCCTGGACCCATGGCCAGTGGGCAGGCGGCGACGGCAGCCGCATCGGCACCGCCGAATTCGGTTCGAAGACCGCCGCCTGGTTTGATCAGGAGGTGCAATTCCCCTTCTTCAACCACTACCTCCTGGATGCGCCCGGCCCCGCCCTTCCCAAGGCCACCGTCTTCGAGACGGGAAGCAACCAGTGGCGCAGCTTCGACGTCTGGCCCCCGAAACAGGCCAAGCCGCGGAGCTTCTACCTGGAGTCCCAGGGCCGCATCAGCTTCACCCAGCCTGGCGCCACAGACGGCTTCGACAGCTTCGTCAGCGATCCCGCCAAGCCGGTGCCCTACACCCAGGACATCAGCTTCGACTACTCGGCCCCCTACATGGTCGAGGACCAGCGCTTCGCCGCCCGGCGCCCTGATGTGCTGGTGTACGAGACGGCACCGCTGAAGGAGGATCTGACCCTGGCTGGCCCCATCCATCCCGTTCTGAACGTCAGCACCACGGGCACGGACAGCGACTGGATCGTGAAGGTCATCGATGTCTTCCCCGATGACACGCCGGATCCCGCGCACTGCCCCCCAGGCTGGCATGCCTCCGGGAACCAGATGCTCATCCGTGGGGACGCCATCCGCGGCAAGTTCCGGAACAGCTACACCACGCCCGAACCCTTCGTGCCCGGAAGGCCCACCGAGGTGGCGTTCACCCTTCCGGACGTCTTCCATACCTTCCGCAAAGGCCATCGCCTGATGGTCCAGGTCCAATGCTCCTGGTTCCCCCTGGTGGACCGCAATCCCCAGACCTTCTGCGACATCCCCCACGCCAAGCCCGGGGATTTCCGCAAGGCCGAACAGCGCGTCTACCACAGCGCCGACCTGCCCTCCCGGATCGAGGTGCTGGAACTGAAGTAGGGCCATCAAGTCTGAACCCGGGCGAGAAAGGCGGAACGCAGAGGACGCAGAGAACCAGGGAGGACAAAGAGAACGGCCTGATCGGGCCTCTACCGGAGACGCCTGACCACGCCCCGTGCTTTCCTCTGTGCCTTCTGCGGCGCTCTGTGTCCTCTGTGTTCCTGCGTTCGCGAAAGCGCGGAGCGGCCTTCAGATCCAGCGCCGCCCGCCATCCAGGGTGAGGATCTCGCCGGTAAGGAAGGGGCTGTCCGCGGCGTAGCGCACGGCGCGGCAGAGGTCCGCGGGATCGCCCAGGCGTTTGAGGAGGGTGCGATCCGCCAGAAAGGCCAGGTCGCTGCCCTCGGCCGGAAGGACCGCCCCCAGGGCGTGGCCCACCACCCTTACCCGGGGCGCCAGCAGCTGAGCCAGTCCCGGAATCACAGAGGCCAGTCCACCCTTGGCCGCGCTGTAGGGCAGGCGCTTCAGCCAGGGCTGGTGGATGGAAGTGTCCAGGAGGAAGTGCAGGCAGGCGCCCTCCGCCAACCGAGGCGCCAGCGCCTGGGCGCAGAGAAGCGGGAACCCGAGATTGACCCGCCAGGTGGCCTCAAGACCCTCGGATGTCCAGGTCCCCAGAGGGGATTCGGGGAAGGTCCCGGCCACGATCACCGCACCGGAAATCACCACCCCAGCGGTGCCCAGGGCCTCCAGATCTGCCATCATTCGGGACACCAGCTCCGGTCGCTCCGCATCCCAGTGAAGGGTCCGGATCCACGCATTCTTCGCCAGATCCATCGTCCAGTCCTCGCCCTCCCAGGGACGGGAACTCGTCAGTACCAGATCGTGGTCCCGGGCCAGATCCTCTGCCAGGGCCCGCCCCAGGCGGCGGCGCCCCCCCACCAGCACCCAGCAGGACCTCCCGTTTCTCGCCATCCGCTCCATGCGGGCATTCTTCCACAAAGGTTCCATGAGCCCCACCCTCAAACGCATCCGCTGGCGCCTGTTCTGGATCAGCCTCGTGGCGCTGGTGTTCTCCCTGGGCTCCTTCTACCTGAACCAGTGGGCTTACGCCCAGTCCGACGACCAGTGTTCCTGGGTGGTGGAGAGCGTCAAGGATGAGAAGCGGATTGCCATCCGCGAGATCCTGCCGGAGGGAGTCGCCGAGGAGGCCGGACTGCTCGAGGGGGACGAACTGGTGGCCATCCAAGGCCACAGGTACCCTCCAACCCAGGCCGGCACCTTGGAGGCCCAACGCTATATCAACTCGCGGCGCGAAGGCACGATCCTCATCTACACCGTGAGGCGCCAGGGAAGGCTCCTCCAGCTGCCCCTGCGCCTGGTGAAGCCCATAGGATGGTTCCAACTGGCTCTGCTCCTCAACGGGCTCATCGCTTGGGCCGTGTCCCTCCTCGTGGTGGCCTCGGCCGCGGAGCGCAAGAGCGCGCGCCACTTCTTCTACCTGGGCAGCACGGCCCTCCTGCTCTCGGGCGCCAATGCCACCCTCACCATCCCGGTCCCCTTCGTGGTGATCATCGTTGCGGCGTACGGCGTGGTGGGGGCGCTCCTGCCGCCCTTATGGGTCCACTTCTTCCTCCGTTTCCCCCACCCCTTTGAACTCCGGAAGAACCGGCGCCTGCTCCGCGCCCTCTATACCACCTTCACCGTCATGGCGCTGGTGCTCACCACCTTCACCCTGATCCGCTTCTTCGGAGACGGCGCAGCGAGGGCCCTGGGCCTGGACCGCAAGCCCGCTCCCGATTCCCTGGACGCGGTCCTGACGTTCCTGCGCACTCGGCTCCCGCAGGTCCTCTACATCGCCGCGGGACTGACCGGATTGGGGTTCTTCATAGCCGGAACGCGCCGGGTGGGGATCCGGTTCCGCCGGGCCCTGATCCCCAGCCTCATCGTGACCGCGGCCATCTGCTTGGACCTGGTGGCGATGATCCTGCTTCAATACCGGTTCGGCTCCAGCCAGATCTTCCGTCGCCAGAGCTGGATCTTCATGGTACCTCTGCCACTCCTGCCCCTGAGCTTCGCCTACGCCATCTTCCGCCATGGCCTCTTCGACGTCCGCAAGGCCATGCTCCGCTGGGTGACCTACTTCGCCATCCTCGGCCTGACCCTTGCTCTCTACCTGGGTGGCCTGTCCTGGGCCTTCTCCCACAGCCTCAGTTCCATCCCCTCCGGATGGGCCGGAGCCCTGGTGGGCCTGCTGGCCCTGCCCCTGGGCTGGAGCCTCCGATGGCTGCTGAAGGGAATCCGCAAGCGGTTCCGGCGGGATCTCTCCACGGCCCGGGAAGCGGCCCTGGGCGCACTCCGGGAGCCGCGGAAGCGGTTCAGCGAGGAGGCCCTCCTCAAGTCGGTGGCCGCATCGCTCAGGGAGGCCTTCCAGCCCCAGTTCCTCGAAGTGCTTCCCGTGGAGGACCGGCGCATCCTCCTGCCCGCCGCCGAGTGCCTGGACCGCGAGGACCGCAAGGTGTCCTTCGCCCCGAGGATCCTCCAGCTCCCCTCGGGCCTCCTCCGCCTGGCCCGGGAGAACCGGGAACTTGTGCTCGGCCTCGGAAGCGAGGAGGCCGACTGGATCCGGGATCAGGGCGAGAACCTGCGGGCCCACGTGGACGCACTTGGCGCCCAGCTGCTGGTCCTGCTTCTGGCGAGCGACGAACCCCATGCCGCCGTGCTGCTGGGAGGCAAGTACGCAGAGCTGAACTACGGACGCGAGGACCGGGAACTCCTGCGGGAGGTGGCCCTGGCGGCGGGCATGGTCCTGGAGACGGCCATCCTCCACCGGCGGACCCTGGCCCAGGAGCGGCTGAGCCAGGAACTGGAGACGGCCCGCCGCATCCAGGAGGGCCTGATCACCTCGGAACCGCCCACCATCCCTGGATTCCACGTGGCCCTGCGCCTGGAGCCTGCCCTGGAGACCGGAGGGGATCTCCTCTTCGTCAAACGCAGGCCGAGCGGAACCTGGCTGGCGGCCGTGGGCGACGTCTGCGGCAAGGGCCTGGCCGCGGCCCTGTACATGGCCCAGGCCACAGCCCTCCTCGAGCATGCCACCCAGCGGGAGGACCAGTCGCTCGAGGCCATCCTCCAGTCCCTGGACCACACCCTCAGGCAGCTGCTGGGCCAGCGGGGCTTCCTAACCCTGGTCCTCCTGGAATGGGACGACCAGGGGCGCTACCGGCTGGCCCGTGCCGGCCACCCCGGTGCCCTCCTGCTGGACGGACTCACCGAGGACTGCTCCCACGAGCTGGTTCCCCATGGGCGGGGCCTTGGCCTGCGGCCCGCCGGTCCCGGCGACTGGGAGGTGATCGAGGGGGTGCTGCCCCCGAAGGGCTGGCTCGTGCTCTACAGCGACGGTCTCTCCGAGGCCATGAGCAAACAGGGCGAGCTGTACGGCGTCCAGCGCCTGTGCGCCCAGCTTCGCCGCCTCTGGGGCGTCGGCAGTCCGCGCGCCGCCTGCGAAGCTGTCTTCAGGGACGTCGCGGCCTTCGACGTGCAGAACCGGGATGACCGGACCCTGTTTATCCTGGGGAGGGAGGTCTGATGCCGCGCCGCTCCGCCATGGGATGGGTCGTCCCCCTGCTCCTCTCCCTGCAGCTCGGGCTGCTGTGGGTCCAGGGGGTCCAGCTCCACCGGCAGACCCAGCTGATCGGGGATCTCCGGTCGGACATCCAGGATCTGGCCGACAGCCTCGACTCCGGCCAGGATTCTTCCCAGTCCCAGGATGACAGCGGAATCGTTCCCCTCCGACACCGCAGCCATCGGCGTCCCCGTCTCCAGCGGGTCGCCGTGCTGGGCCTGCAGGAGGAGGAACAGGATCCCGTCGCCAAGGAACTCCAGGCCACCCGGGACTCCGAGAAGAAGGCCGTGAAGGACGCCCGGGAGGCCCAATCCAAGCTGTCCATCCAGGAGAACGCCCGCAAGGCCGAGGAGGCACGCAAGATCCAGGGCGCTACGGACAGCTGGCAGCGCTGGTCCCTCGCCGCAGTCGGCCTGCTGGTGCTGGCCTGGCTTGTGCGCGCCTGGCTCCGGCGGCGCTGATGTCACTTCTGGATTACCTGCGGGAGGATCCGGATTGCCGGTACCTCGCCGAGGGCGCGGTCCATGCCGTCGCCCCGGCCCTGGATGACCCCGATCCCGCCCATGTGGCCATGCAGCTGAACGAATGGGCCTTCCTCCTCGCGGGACGCATGCCCCTCCCCTGGAACACGCACAAGGCCCTGGACGCCCTCAATCACCTGCTGTTCACGGAACTGGGCTTCGAGGGAGACCGGGAGACGTACGATGCCCCGGAGAATGCCCTCCTCCCGCAGGTTCTGGAGCGCCGCAGGGGCCTTCCCATCACCCTCTCCATCCTGTGGGTGGACCTGGCCCGGCGTCTGGGCTTCGATGCGGTGGGCGTGGGTCTGCCCGGCCACTTCATCGCGGGCATCCGGACGGACCTGGGCCTGCTCTGCTTCGACCCCTTCCACGGGGGGCGCCCCGTGGGCGAGGAGCGGGGATCTGAACTGGTGTCCGCCGCCACAGGCGGCAAGATCGCCTTTCATCCCACCATGCTGAGCCCCACTCCAGACCGCCAGACCCTGGCTCGGCTGGTACGGAACCTGCACCTTCGCTACCTGCACGCTGAACACTGGGAAGAGGCCCTGTGGACCGGCACCCATCTCATCCTGCTGGAGCCCTCGAACCCCCGGCCCCGGAAGGAGCGAGCCTTCGTCCACCTCCAGCGGGGCGAGCCCGGGCCCGCCCTCGAGGACCTCAGGGAGGCCCTCCGGCTCAGCCCCGAACCGGATCCGGAAATCGAGGCCTGGATGCAGCAGCTGGAGCGTTGAGGTCCCAGGGATGTCGACGGATCAGCGGGCTGCGTCCACCATGCCGACGAGCGCCGATTCGACTTCCTGGGCCACGGGAGCCAGGGCCTCATCCTGGGTGAGCCCGGCGAGCATGTCCACGGGCCGGATGAGGCCGATGCGGGTTTGCCCTTGCTCGGTGTACACCGAGACCCGGCAGGGGAGCGCCATGTTCAGGCGCATGTCCCGGGAAAGGACCTTCGACGCCTGCACGGGATTGCAGACCTCGAAGACCCGGCACTGCTCGGCGAAAGGGAGCCCCTTGCTCCTCAAGGTGTTCCCGAGATCATGCATATGGAGAACCCCGAAACCACCCGCCTTCACGGCGTTCTCCAGATCCGTCGAAGCCTGCTCGAAGGTCTTGGCCGTCTCCACGATGTAGTACATCGTCCACCTCCAGGGCCCCCATCTTACACGCGAGGACTCGGAGAACCCGGTCCCAACAGGAGGACCCTACCCGAGCTTTCGGACGGCCACCACACCGCCCGTCTCCTTGTGCAGGAATACGATCTGGACCCGGACGGACCCGGTCGGGAAACGGAAGGTGAACTGGAAGGTCCGCGAGGGTTCCGTCCCGCGGCAGAAGTCCCGGAACCCCCCCTGGAAGGCCTGAACCGAGGTGCAGGGCGCCACCTCGGTGAAGAAATTCCGGCCGATCACATCCACCGACCTCCGGCCGGCCAGGTCCTCCTCTGCGCGGTTGTAGGCGAGCACCGCCCCGTCTTCGGAAAGGACGATGACCCCGAAGGGAAGTTCGTCCAGCTTCGCCTCGGACAGGTCCGGAACACCGCGGAGCTGGCGGTAGCAGGCCGGGCAGATCCCATGGGAGGGATCGGACGCGCCCTCCCGGATCCGGGCCCCGCACCAGGCGCAGCTTACATCCACCATCCGCTTTCCCCGTGGCTGTCTGCCCCAGCATAGCAGCGGGGGCCCGGAGGCCCCCGCAGACTGACAACCGGTGGCTGTTCGCTACTTCTTCTGCTTTTGCGCCTCCACGACGGTGAGCGCCGTGAGATGGATGATGTCGTTCAGGTCGCTGTGCCGCTGGAGCACGTGGACCGGGGCCGCCATGCCGCAGGTGATGGGCCCGATGACCTCGGCGCCCGCCAGCCGCTGCACCAGCTTGTACCCGATGTTGCCACTGGTGAGGTCGGGGAAGATGAGCACGTTCGCACCGCCCGGCAGATCCACCCAGGGGTAGTCCTCGGCCAGGATGTCGGCGCCGAGGGCGGTATCGGCCTGCATCTCGCCATCGCACTTCAGCTCCGGCCGCTGTGCCTTCACGATCTGGACGGCCTTCTGCACCTTGCGGACCAGGGGATGCTCGACGCTTCCGAAGTCGGAGAAGGACAGCATGGCGACCCTGGGATCCATGTTGAAGGTGTCCTTGGCCAAGTCGGCCGTGAGGAGGGCGATCTCGGCCAGTTCCTCGCTGCTGGGCTCGATGTTCATGGTCGTGTCGGAGAAGAACAGGACACGGTTCTTCAGCACCATGGTGTAGACGCCGCAGACGCGCTTGACCCCCTTGCGGGTGCCGATCACCTCGAGGCAGGGACGGATGGTCTCGGGGTAGTACATCGTCAGGCCGGCAATGAGGCCGTCGGCCTTGCCCATGCGGCACATCATGGCCCCGAAGTAGATCCTGCGACGGATCAGGCGCTTGGCCTCGGAGTGGGTGATGCCGCGGCGCCTGCGGAGGTCGAAGAAGGCGTCTTCCGCCTCCTGCCGCCAGGCCACGGCCCCGGGATCCAGGATCTCGATGCCATTGACGTCGATGCCGTGATCCATGGCGGCGGACTTGATCCGGTCGGGGTCTCCCAGCAGGATCGGAATGCAGATCCCCTCCTCCACCATCTGGGCAACGGCCTGGAGGATCAGCGGATGGTCACCCTCGGGGAAGACCACGCGCTTGGGATTGGACTTGGCGCGGTTCACGACGCTGCGAATCACGTCCTTGCTGCGACCCTGGAGACCTTCGAGGCGCTCCTTGTACTGCTGCATGTCGGCGATGGGCTGCTTGGCCACACCCGTGTCCATGGCGGCCTTGGCCACGGCCGGGGCGACCCAGAGGAGCACGCGGGGATCGAAGGGTTTGGGGATGATGTACTCGGGACCGAAGCTGAACTTCTGCCCCGCGTAGGCCTTCACCACCGACTCGGGGACCTCCTCTTTGGCCAGCGCTGCCAGGGCATGCGCGGCGGCCAGTTTCATGGGCTCATTGATCTCCGTGGCCCGCACGTCCAGGGCCCCGCGGAAGATGAAGGGGAAGCCCAGTACGTTGTTCACCTGATTCGGGTAGTCGCTGCGCCCAGTGGCCATGATGATGTCGGACCGGGTGGCCTTGGCTGTGGGGTAGTCGATCTCCGGGTCGGGGTTGGCCATGGCGAAAACGATGGGATCCTTGGCCATGCTCTTGATCATCTCGGGAGTCAGCACGCCCTTGCTGGAGCAGCCCACGAAGACGTCGGCTCCGGCAATGACATCCCCCAGGGTCCGGAGGTCCGATTTCTTGATGAACCTCTCCTTGTAGACGTTCATCCCTTCCTTGCGCCCCTCGTAGACCAGGCCCTTGGTGTCGCAGAGCCAGAGGTTCTCCAGTCGCACCCCGGCGGCGATCATCATGTTCGCGCAGGCGATGGCGGCGGCCCCGGCACCGCTGAATACCACCTTCATGCTTCCGAGATCCTTCTTCACCAGTTCGGAAGCATTCAGAAGCGCGGCGGTGGAGATGATGGCAGTGCCATGCTGATCGTCATGGAAGACGGGGATGTTCATCTCCTTCTTCAGGCGGGTCTCGATCTCGAAGCACTCGGGGGCCTTGATGTCCTCGAGGTTGATGCCGCCGAAGGTGGGTTCCAGTGCCTTCACCACCTGGCAGAAGCGATCCACATCCAGCTCATCCACCTCGATGTCGAAGACGTCGATGTCGGCAAAGCGCTTGAAGAGGACACCCTTCCCCTCCATCACCGGCTTTCCGGCCAGGGCGCCGATGTGGCCGAGGCCAAGCACAGCGGTGCCGTTGGAGATCACGGCCACCAGGTTGCCCTTGGCCGTGTACTTGTAAGCGTCCTCGGGGTTCTTTTCGATCTCGAGACAGGGTTCGGCCACGCCGGGGGTATAGGCATTGGCCAAGTCGCGGGCGGTGGAACACGGCTTGGTGGCCACCACCTCGATCTTTCCCTTCCGTCCCTGGGAATGGTAATCGAGGGCTTCCTGCTTCCGTTTCATCGCCACTCTCCTCGCTATGGGGGGCCCTTCCGGGCTGGACCCCCCAGCTTACACCGCGGTCCGTTGATCATGCCTAGAAGGTCATCAATACATGAGGTTTGTTACCCTGGTCACAACGGCATATTCCCAGGCACGGCCCTGCCGGTGTACGCTCCAGCAACCCACCCTCCAGGAGCATCCATGCGTCCAGGCCCCCTCTTCCTGTCCTGCCTCCTGGTCCTGCCCCTCTCCGCCCAGAAGGCCAAGCCTGCCTCGGCCACTGAATCCGCACCGACCGCCAAGGTGGACTGGGATGGCGAGTGGAGCCTGGTGCCCTCGAAGAGCGACAACGTGGCGGAGGCCATCGACGCCCAGGTGAAGGACATGAACTTCGCCCTCCGCCTATTCTGGAAGAAGAAGCTGCAGAACGCCTGCAAGTCGATCGACAAGCTCGACATCCTGGCCGGGGAGAGCTTCACCGTGACCCTGGGCCGGGAGCGGCCCATTGACACTCCGGCCGACGGCACCGTGGCCGACTGGAAGCGCAGCGACGACGAGGCCTTCAAGGCCACGCTCACCAAGGACGGTCCCACCATGATCCAGACCCTCCAGGGGGATGGCTACACCCTGAAATATGTCTACTCCATGCGCAAGGATGGCGGCAGCTTGGCCCTCCAGGTCACCTATACCCATCCCAAGCTCGACAATCCCTTCAGCTACAAGCTGGTGTTCAAGCGGAACGACTGAGGCGCATGGGGCCGGACGCTCTGGGTCAGACTGGGTGGATGCGCCCGCTGACCCCGCCGCCCCTTCCCTGCCGCACGCCCTGGTGGGCCCGCTCGGGTCACCTGCAGACCATCCTCGGCAACTACCTGCCGGGAGAATCCCCGTCCCACCCGTCCCGGCCCTTCCGGATCCCCCTGCCCGATGGCGACCAGCTCAGCGGACGCCACTATGCGGGCGAGACGGACGTGCTGGTGCTGATCTTCCACGGCCTGGGCGGAGACGACCAGGCGCACTACGTCCGCCGGACCGTGACCCTCGCGCGGGGACTGGGCCACCACGTGTGGACCGTGAACCACCGGGGCTGCGGGGAAGGTCGTGGACTCGCGGCGAAGCCCTACCACAGCGGCTCCGGGGACGACCTGGGGGCCGCCTTCGCCGCCGCCCGGGAACGGCACCCCGGACTTCGCCAGCTGGCCATCGCCTACTCCCTCTCCGCCAACGCCCTGCTCCTCAACCTGGGCGGCGGACTTCCGGAACCCTGCGCACAACCCGACGTCGCCATCGCCGTGAATCCGCCTGTGGATCTGGGGGCCTGTTCCAGCACGATCCACGGCGGCCTCAGCCGCCTCTACGAACTGCGTTTCATCAGGCGGTGCCGCAAGGCCATCCACCAGCGGGTGGAGGACCACCTCATTCCGGACATCTACCGGACCCGCCCTCTCATGAGCCTGCGGGAGTTTGACGATGCCTATACGACCCGGGCTGCGGGCTTCCGTGACGCGGACGACTACTACGCCCGGTGTTCGGCCCGCCACCACCTGTCCAAGATCACTGTGCCCACCGTCATCCTCATGGCCAAGGATGACCCCTTCATTCCCTGGCATGATGCCGCCGAGGCCAGCCTCTCCCCCGCGGTCCACCTGCATCTGGAGCCCCACGGCGGCCACATGGGCTACCTCAGCCGCGATCTTCCCGGGCACCGCTGGCTGCCCTACGCGGTGGGGCACTACGTGAAGGAGCTGCTCAGCGCCTGACTGGATTGAGCGTCCGGAGTTCCTCGACGATCCCCGGCAGGAGTTCCAGGACCCGGTCGATCTGGAGGCCCGTGGTGGCCCGACCCAGGCTGAACCGCACCGTGCCGCGGGCGAAGGCCTCGGGCACCTGCATGGCCCGCAGCACATGGCTGGGCTCGCGCATGCCGGTGCTGCAGGCGCTCCCCGTGGACACGCAGATGCCCTGCTCCGACAGCCGGAGCTGCAGGGCCTCGCCCTCCAGGCCAGTGAAGCCCGCCAGGCTGGTGTTGGGCAGGCGTCCGGCGCCCGCGCCGTGGAAGCGGATCTCGGGAATCCGGGCCGTCAGCTCCGACTCGAACCGGTCCCGCAGCTCCCGCACCCGATCCATCTCGGGCAGCCGCTGCAGAGCCAGCTCCGCCGCCTTTCCGAGGCCCACGAGCCCCGGCACGTTCTCCGTGCCCCCGCGGCGACCCCGCTCCTGGGAGCCGCCCAGCATGAGCGGCTTCAGGCGTACGCCCCGCCGGATCATGAGCAGGCCCGTGCCCTTGGGCCCATGGAACTTGTGGCCGCTGAGGCTGAGCAGGTCCGCGCCCCAGGCGGCGGCCTCCACGGGGACCTTGCCCATGGCCTGGGTGGCGTCCACCAGGAACAGCGCGCCCTTCGCCCGGGCGATCCGGCCTGCCTCGGCCACGGGGAAGATCACGCCGGATTCGTTGTTGGCCGCCATCACCGCCACCAGGGCCGTGTCCGGGCGCACGGCGGCTTCCAGGGCGGCAAGGTCCAGGCGCCCCTCGCCGTCCACACCCACGTCCGTGGCCTCGCCGCCCATGGCGCGCCACCACGCGACCAGGGCGCGCACGGCGGGATGCTCGACGGCGGTCGCGACCAGGTGCCGTTTCGCGGGAAAGGCCTCCCAGGCACCCCGGACCGCGTGGTTCAGACTCTCCGTGCCCCCGGACGTGAAGACGATCTCCGCGGGCGCGCAGCCCACCAGGGAGGCGACCTGCTCCCGCGCCGCCACCACCGCGCCGTCCGACAGGTGCCCCAGGGCATAGGCCGAGCTGGCGTTGCCGAAGCGCTCCGTGAACCAGGGCCGCATGGCCTCGAAGGCCTCGGGATCGAGGGGCGTGGTGGCGTTGTGGTCGAGGTAGATCAGGTCCATGGCGTCATTGTCCCATCCTCGGCGGTTCGCGGAGGAAGGCCAGCATCTCGGGCCAGGGCGGCTGCCCGGGCGCCAGCGGCAGGCCGTTGTGGTCCGCCCAGGGCACCTCCCGGACCTGGACCGGACCGGTCACGGCCCCGGCCAGGCGGCGGCCCTGGGCAGCGCCCACCACCTCGTCCCGACCCGCCACGAGGAGGGCCACAGGCCCCGCATAGCCGCCGATGGCGCCCAGACTGTCCCAGCGGTCCCGGAGCAGCCACCGCATCGGAAAGATCGGGTAGTGGTGGGCCGCCACCTCGGTCATCCGAGCGAAGGGTGTCACCAGGAGCAGGCCGGCGACAGAGCCGGGTTCCCTCGTGGCCACCTGCACCGCCACGCCGGAACCCAGGCTCTCGCCGAGGAGCAGCACCGGCCCGGGACGCTCGGACTTCAGCTGCCGCAGAGCGGCCCATGCGTCCGCCACGAAGACGCCTTCCGAGGGCCGCCCCGGCCGGGGTCCGTAGCCCGGGTATTCCAGCAGCACCCCTTCGAACCCCGCCGCCTCCAGCACCGGCAGGTAGTCCAACCGGCCCAGGGCGTCGCCGGCATTGCCATGGATCACGATCACCCGCGGGAGGGCGCCGCCGGTTCCGGGGCGGCGCCAGCCCAGCAATCGCCCCGTGCCATCCCGCCAGGGCGCGAGCCCCATCCGGGCCCCCTGGCGGAGGGACTCCGGCTCGGTGCTCCGATCGGGGAAGTACATCATCCGCCGCTGGAGCAGGAAGGCGGCCAGGCAGAGCGCGGCGTAGGCCCCGAAACCCCAGGCCAGCACCTTGAGGGGGCCCGCGATCCAGGGATGCAGGGGCCCGGTCACGGCTCAGCCCTCCGGTTCCCGCAGGCGGGCCAGGGCCTCGGCACGGGCCGCCAGACCGGGCGCCTTGCCCTGGAAGCTCTTCCCCGAGCCGCCGCCCTTGGCGCCGAGGAGGACCGCCACCGCCTTGCCGAGGGCGGGAACGTCCAGCGCCGAGGCCTCGCCGCCACTGAGCAGGAACAGCCCCTGGCCCCCCAGGTCCGAGGTGAGAAACACGGCCTTGGCCGGATCCGCCGCGAGGACCTGGCGGGCCAGCTTCTGGAGGAAGGCCATGTCGCGGCCCTCGAAGTGGGCCTCCACCAGGGCCTCCGGCCGCGCCGCCAGGGCCGCCCCCTGAAGCTCCGCCAGCTCCTCCTCCAGCTTCCGCCCGCGCCGCTCGGCGGCCTGGAGCTGGTCCAGCTTGGTCTGGAGCACGGTCACCAGTTCCTCGTCCGGCGCGCCCAGCAGGGTCCGGAGGGCGGCATTCCGCGATTCGTGGGCGCCGAGTCGGGCCCGGACCCGGCCCCCAGCCACGTAGAAGAGCCGCGTGCCGCCGCGGATGCTCTCGGTGCCCAACAGCTTCAGGGCCTCGATCTCCCCGGTGTGGCGCAGGTGGGTGCCGCCGCAAGTGTTCAGGTCCACGCCCGCGATGGCCACCAGCCGGATGTCGCCGGTGTGGCCCTCGGGCAGTCCTCGGGAGCGCACGGCCTCCTTCCCGTAGGCCTCGGGGCTCACGCGACGCGCCGTGATCTCCCGGCCGGCGCGGATCTCAGCGGCCACGGCCTCCTCCAGTCGGGCCATCTCCACCGGGGAGATGGACGGGGCGTCCAGCTCGATGTCGCAGACGCCGGCCCCGAGGTGGAAGGCCGTGGTCTCCCACCTGAAGCGGTCCTGGGCCACGGCCGTGAGCAGATGCTGGCCCGTGTGCTGCTGCATGTGGTCGAAGCGGCGGGCCCAGTCCAGCCTCAGCGCGGCCGGACCCTCGGCCACCGGAGCCTCCAGGTAGTGCCGGCTCTCCCCGTCACATTTCTGCACGTCAAGGACGGTCGCGCCGTTGATCGTCCCCAGGTCGCAGGGCTGACCCCCGCCCTCGGGGTAGAAGATCGAGTCCTCCAGGATCGCGAAGGGGCGGCCCTTCTCCTCGCCGCAACGCAGGATGCGGGTGTCCAGGGATGTCGCAAAGGGATCGCGTTCGTAGGCCGGCAGCATGCCCGGAGCCTAGCATAAGGGCGCTGGTAGGCTGGAATCCAGGTCCGCCATGTCCCACGTCCCCCTTCCCGAACGCCTCCGCCCCGCTTCCCTCGACGACGTGGTGGGCCAGGCCCACCTGCTGGGGCCGAAGGGGGCGCTGACCCGGCTCACGGCGGGGGGCCGCCTGCCCTCCATGGTGATGTGGGGGCCGCCGGGAACCGGCAAGACGACGCTGGCCCGCATCCTCGCGGAGGCGACGGGCCACGGCTTCATGGAGTTCTCCGGGGTCAGCGGCAGCGCCGCAGAACTGAAGAAGTTCCTCAACGACAGCCGTGAGATGCCCCTCTTCCGGAACGTTCCACCCGTGGTGTTCCTGGACGAGATCCACCGGTTCAACCGGGCCCAGCAGGACATCCTCCTGCCCTTCCTGGAGCGCGGCGAGGCCATCCTCATCGGCGCCACCACGGAGAACCCGGCCTTCTACCTGAACCCCGCGCTGCGGAGCCGCTGCCAGCTCATCGCCCTGAAGGCCCTGGAGCCCCCCCACATCCAGCAGGTGCTCAAGCGGGCCTGGGCAAAGGAGCGGCCCGGCCAGCCGGAGCCTGCCGGAGTCTTCGACTGGCTTTCCCACTGGGCCGGTGGGGACCTGCGCTCGGCCCTCTCGGGGCTGGAGACCTGGATGGAGATGCCGGACCCGGAGCTGGAATCCCTGCAGGGGGCCCTGGGCGGCCGGATGATGTTTGACCGGGCGGACGGCCACTATGACCTGGCCAGCGCCTTCCAGAAGAGCCTGCGGGGTTCCGACGCCGACGCGGCCCTCTACTACCTCAGCCGCATGATCCGCGGCGGCGAGGATCCCCGCTTCATCGCCCGCCGGCTCATGGTCTGCGCGGCCGAGGACGTGGGCAACGCCGATCCCCAGGCCTTCCTCCTGGCCGAGGCCGCCAGCCGCGCCGTGGAGCAGATCGGCTGGCCCGAGGCCAGGATCCCCCTGGCCCAGGCCGTGATCTACGTGGCCAATGCAGCCAAGAGCAACGCCACCGTCCTCGCCATCGACGCCGCCCTGGCCGTCGACGACGCCCCCATCCCCGAATCGATCCGTGACGCCCACACGGCCACGGCCCGCAAGACCGGACGCGGAGAGGGCTACCACTACTCCCACGACGACTACGACCGGCCCCAGGCCTTCCTGCCCCTGAAACTCCAGGGCACCGCCTTCCACGCCCCGCGCCGACCGCAGGAGCGCAGCTGGCGGGATCGCCAGGAACCAGAGGCGGCGGCCCTGGGCGCCCTGTGGGGGGCGTGGGCGGAAGGCCATCCCGAGGGCGGCGAGATCCCGGTGGACGCCTGGTGCGAGGCCCTGGCCTGCAGCCGCGAGGCCCTGGCCCGCGCCCTCCCGCGGCTGGCCCAGGGCCGGTTCACCCTGGTCCGGAAGCTCGAGGCCCGGCCGGTCTAGCCAGTGGATGCTTGCCATCCCTCCACGGATGGCATGGGGGGATCCCGGTCATTCAAGTCCCCAGGCCGGGGGGCCGGTCCTGGCCATCCTCGCCAGGAAATCGAGCGCATGACCCAGCACCTCGGGGCTCGGCGAAGCCAGCGCGATCCTCACGGCATTCGGGGCATGGCCCGCGGCGATGGCGAACGCCGAGGCCGGGGCGATGGCGATACCCTCGCGGGCCGCGGTGGCCACGAAGGCCTCGGCCCGCCACGGTTCCGGCAGGACCAGCCAGCAATGGTAGGCGCCGGGATCACTCTGCAGGGCAAGGCCAGCAAGCCTGTCCCGGGCGATCGATTGCCGCGAGGCGGCGTCTTCGCGCTTGGCCGCGCTGATGGCCGCCGCGGTGCCGTCACCCATCCAGCGGGTGCCGGCCGCGAGTGCGAAGCCTGAGGCTGTCCAGGCGCCGGACCGCACTGCGGAGGCGATCCTGGTCGCGAGCCCCTCCGGGGCGAGGATGAATCCAAGCGTGAGTCCGGGTGCGAGCCGTTTGGACAGGCTGTCGAGCAGGATGGTCCGCTCCGGGGCCAGCGCCGCCAGTGGCGGCCTCTCGCCGGCGAGAAAGGCATAGACGGCGTCCTCGATCACCCACAGGTCGTGCTGACGTGCCAAGGCGGCGATCTCGGCGCGCCGCTGCTCTGGCAGGGTGGCCCCGAGCGGATTGTGCATGACGGGCTGGCAGTAGATGGCACGCATGGGTGTCTTCTGGTGTGCCGCGGCCAGCGCGTCGGGACGAAGCCCCTCATGATCCACGGCCAGAGGGACCAGGTCGATGCCGAGCCTGGCCGCGAGCCCCTTCACGACCGGATAGGTGAGGGCCTCCACTCCGAGACGCTCCCCCGGCGGTACCAGCGCCGCCAGGGTCGCCGCGATCGCCTGTTTCCCGTTCCCTGTGAACAGGATCCCTGACGGATGGGGTGACCAGCCCCCGCGCGCCAGGAAGGAGGCCGCGATCTCCCGCTCCATCGCCGCTCCCGTGGCCGTCGCCGGGCGGAGAGCGGATTGGAGCGCTGCGGAGCGCCGCAGGAAGGGCTCAAGACCCTCGGCCAGAAGGCGGGCCTGTTCAGGGACCAAGGGCACGATCAGTTCGAGGTCCACGCGGGCGGTTCCCGGCTCGGCCAGGGCCGGGTGCGGGGCCGGCTTCGCCGCGCACACGTAGCTGCCGCGGCCGACCTCCCCGGTGACGAGGCCCCGGCGGATCAATTCGCCGTAGACCCGGCTCGCTGTCGAAGCCGCGATGCCGCGCTGGTGGGCAAACTCCCGCTGGGGCAGCAGGCGATCGCCCGGACGCAGGCGGCCGGCCGCGATTTCGGCGGCCAGGGCATCGGCAAGGTTCCGGTAGTCACGCATGCAAAGCATTGCTCCGAGAGCAATAATACAATTGCTCCGATTCTTCCTGGACCTTAACGTTCGGAAGAGCCACCGGCGGCGCCCGTCGCGGCTTCCAGGAGGAACCGATGGGGATGAGGACGGTGAACGGGATCCGGATCGCCTTCGACGAGGCCGGAGCCGGCAATGATGTCCTGCTCCTGGTCCACGGACACCCCTTCGACCGTTCGATGTGGCGTTCGCAGATCGAAGCGGGAAGCCAGGCGGGCTGGCGTGTCATCGCTCCCGACCTCAGGGGTTACGGTGAAACGACGGTCGTGGAGGGAAGCACCATGCTCGAGACCTTCGCCCGGGACCTCGCTGCGCTGCTCGATGCTCTTGGGGTCGGCCGCATGGCCATCGGCGGTCTGTCGATGGGTGGACAGATCGCCATGGAGTTCGCCCGTCTGTACCGTGAACGTGTGCGGGGCCTGATCCTGGCCGCCACGTTCCCGCAGGCGGAGACGGAGGAGGGCCGGCACATCCGCCTGCGGACCGCAGAGCGGTTGCTGCGCGAGGGAATGGGGCCCTATGCGGAGGAAGTATTGCCGAAGATGGTCGCACCCCGCAGCATCGCGGCCTTCCCCCATGTTGCCGCCCAGGTCCTGGCCATGATGCGGTCCGCGCATCCTCACGGCGCTGCGGCGGCACTGCGCGGTCGGGCCGAGCGTCCCCCCTACGACCCCGTCCTGGCGGCTCTCGAGGTCCCGGCCCTGATCGTCGTCGGAGACGAAGACGCCTTCACGACCCGGGCAGATGCAGAGCGGATGCATGCCCTGTTGAACGGGTCGCAGCTCCTCTGGATGCAAGGTGTCGGGCACCTGCCGAACCTGGAGCGAGAATCCGAGTTCAACGCCGCCATGGCGGAATTCCTGATGCGTGTCGCGGCCTGAACGGAGGGGCTTGCGTCGAACGCGCCGAGGAGCCCGGGGCCGGCTAGCCGGCCGCCTCCGTCCAGCCCAGGAGACTGGCGCCATAGCGCTGCCCCATGACGTAGAGAGGGACTGTGAGCACCGTCACCAGGGCCCCGGTGTCCCGGGCGTAGGTCTGCACCAGGAAGTCCTTGCAGCCGCCCGTGGGCTCCGTGAGCTTCGCCCCGGCATGGCGGAAGGCCTCCCGGGAGGCGCGTTCGGGCAGGGCCTCCGCGGCTTCCCCGATCCCGTGCCGGCCCCCCCGCACCAGGACCATGTTGTCCGTGAAGAACCGCTTCACCCGGTTGCCCGCGAGATCCTTCTCCGGGATGCCGGTCCAGTCCTGGGCGAAGCGCTTGTTGTGGGTGGGAGCGTAGCTGTTGAGGTCGATGATCAGCGCGAAGATCAGTCGTGGCTCCCGCTCCAGAATCCCGTCGAAGATCGCCTGGAGAGGGCGATCCACCTGCATGTCGTAGGCGGTGTGGTATTTCGGGGGCGTGAATCCACTGGGAGGCACGTGGACGACATTGAAGAGGGACGACAGGCCGCGGATGGCGTCCCCCTTGATCTCGGTATAACGCAGGTCGAGCACCTCCTCGAGCCGGAGGGCCCCCGCCTTCACCGGCGCATCCAGGACCTCACCTGCCCGATGAGCCAGTTCCCGACCCAGGTC
>Ga0208789_1000145_pt1 | contig 94720 bp, 57 predicted proteins | sample Methanotroph_Enr_FD_187368 | JGI IMG/M metagenome (GOLD analysis project Ga0208789, IMG submission 187368) | Enriched soil microbial communities from Old Woman Creek wetland in Ohio, USA - Methanotroph_Enrichment_5 (SPAdes) (version 2) | ecosystem: Environmental > Terrestrial > Soil > Wetlands... | reverse complement strand
TGCTTTTGCTACGCGCTTCTTTCAGGATGGCCTCGCGGTTTCCCCCTTGCGTTTCGCTACGGTTGTCGTTACTACTTCCGGTTATCTCCTTTCAGATAACAAGTTTTAGCCCATGCCGGGCACACTAGGGTGGATAAGCAGCGCGCATCCACCGAAGCTGTACGGCTGTAACTCAAAAAATCAGTTGGAACGGAAAAAACAGATTCAAGTTAGAGGAAACAAATTATTTGTACAATATGCAAAAATACTTATTGAATGAAGGCGTTAGTTGCCGGAATGCAAGTTATGGCTGTGACGGATGAGGTGATAGAAAGTAGGGCGTGCCGTGTACGCCTTAGGAAGTTAAGGCGCGCACGGCGCGCCCTACAAAGGATGTCCTTATGTCTGGAACAGTCGAATCTTTCTAAACAACAATAAGGAAATCAAGTCCATCCGATCCTTATTCTGTTTTTTCCTGCTTTTCATGGATTAAGATGTCATCAACAACCGGCTTTCCAGCTCCTCGACCGGTACCGGCTTGCCGAACAAGTAGCCTTGAAACACCGTACAACCCAGGGATTTCAGCAGTTCGTCCTGCTCGGAATCCTCCACGCCTTCAGCGATCACCGCTATCTGCATTAACTTACCCAAAGTGATTACGCTATGGATAATGTAAGCGTCATTGTTATTCTTCTTGATGTCATCCATAAAGCTTTTATCGATTTTGATCTGGTCGAAAGGCAGGTTTTTCAGGTAGCTGAGCGATGAATAACCGGTACCGAAATCGTCCATCGCAAGAACAAGGCCGATAGCTTTAAGTTCGATCATTTTTGCCACAGCGATGTCCATTTCTTTCAGCACCATGCTTTCGGTCAACTCCAATTTAAGCTTCATAGGTTCAATCGCATATTGCGCCATGATCTTGCGCACGTCTTCGACGAAGCCGGGTTGATAAAACTGCTTGGCGCTAACATTGACGGCAATACTGAGTTTTTCGGTCAGAGGTTGGTTCCGCCATGCCTTGAGTTGAGCGCAGGCGGTTTCCAGCACCCAATGCCCGATGGACAGGATAATATCTGTCTCTTCGGCCAATGGAATAAAGCGGTCGGGAAGAATCAAACCCAGCTCCGGATGATTCCAGCGAATCAGCGCCTCGACGCCGATCATCCGTTTTTTGTCGTCAACCTGGGGCTGATAAAAGAGCTTTAATTGATCGCCGTCGATAGCCTGGCGCAAGGCGGATTCGAATTTTGCCCGTTGTTCCAATTCTTGCTGCATGGCCGGATCGAAAAACCGGTACGCATTCTTGCCGCCTCTTTTTGCCGCATACATGGCCGTATCCGCCTGCGCCAGCACGGCATCGGCGGTGGTTGCCGGGTTACTGAACAAAACGATGCCGATACTACTGGAACAGTGATGGACGACACTGCTTAACACATAGGGCTCCGCCAGCACCGAAACAACCTTTTCCGCAACCGTTCTTACTTGAATAGCGGCGCTGTCGCCGACTGTGCCGCATTCCTCCAGCAGCACGATAAACTCATCGCCGCCCAATCGCGCCACGGTATCAGTTTCTCGCACGCAGTCTTTAAGCCTGTGCGCCACTTCAATCAATAACTCATCCCCTACCCCATGTCCCTGGCTGTCGTTTAATAACTTGAAGTTATCCAGGTCGAGAAACAGCAGCGCGCCATGATGCCCGGTCCGCGCAAGAATAGCGACGGCATGTTCCAAACGTTCAGTCAGCAGGCGCCGATTCGCTAACCCTGTTAACGTATCGTAGAAGGCCAGGCTTTTGATTTTTTCCTCGGAGGTTTTGCGCTCGGTGATGTCGGTGAAATTACCGACATAATGAGTCACCTGCCCCAGCTCATCCTTGACCGCCGTTATCGCCAGCCATTTCGGATAGACATGCCCGTCCTTGTGGCGATCCCATATTTCCCCTTCCCATTGCCCCTCGCGTTGCAAGACGTCATGCATGGCGCGATAAAAATCCGCATCGTGATGTCCCGATTTGAGCATTGAAGGTTTATTGCCGATGGCTTCTTCGGATGTATAGCCGGTAATTTGGGTAAAGGCCCGGTTGACGCGCATGATAACTTCGTTGGCATCGGTGATGGTGATGCCTTCCAAGGTCTCGAACGCGGTGGCGGCAATACGCAGTTCCTGTTCGATCCGTTTACGCCCGGTGATGTCCCTGAAAAAAGCGACAAAATAGCCGCCATCTTCATTGATGAAAGCCGCATTGACTTCAACATTCCAGAGCTGCCCGTCTTTGCGCCGGTGCTTGGTTTCAAACATATCCGTCCCATCCCTCATGATCTTGCGGATGTGCCCGGCCGTTTCCTCAGGCGATTCGTTAGCTTCCAGGTCGGTGATCCGCATACCGACCAATTCCGCTTCGGAATATCCGGAAAGACGCGCATAGGCCGGATTGGCTTCCAGCAAGCGGCCCTCTCTATCTATTTGCCAGAAACCCTCTCCGGTGCTTTGAATAACCGAATGGTATTTTCTATGCCGCTCATGAAGTTCGGCAGTCCGTTCGTCAACTTTCATCTCCAGCTCATGTTCGGACATTGTCAAGCGTTTGAGCGTGCTATCCAATTGTCCGGTCATGCTATTAAACAGTCGCGACAACTCGTCGATTTCATAATAGCCGGTTGAAGAAACGCGTTGCGTGAAGTCGCCCTGGGACAAGGCCCGCGCCATATCAGTCAGTGCGATGATGGGGCCGGTCATGTTCCTGCCGATCATTGTTGCGATTAACCAGGCCGCGCAAGCAAAAAAGAAAGCGACCACATTAAGGCCCATAACCAATCGTGCCAATGGCGCAAAGGCTTCCGCTTGATCGATATGCGCCATCACGCAACCGCCGCCAATCTCCGGTACGAAGCGAAAACCGTGGATGATGGCAACTTCGCGATAGTCGGCGTTGAGGGCCTGGTTATTTTCACCGTGCAAACAGTGCTGCATCGGTACGGCTGAAATAGGGTTGAAAATACCTTGTTGGGAAGAATAGCGCGGTTTGGTGATGAAAAATCCCTTGTTATCGGCCAGAAAAGTTTCCCCGGATTGCCCCAATAGCGGGGAACCGACAAAAATATTTTGCAGTTCTTGTGTAGGATAGGTCGTTACCAAGCTAAAGCCCGATGCCGAATCGATAGCAACGAATGATAATGAGGTGTTGTTTACTTTAGAGATTACCGCTATTTGACCGGGCAGGAAGGGCTGGTTTAATTGACTGAGAGGTATCGCGTTTTTGCCCGTGGCAAGATCGCTGTCGATGCCTGAATGGAGGCTAAAGCCGATTGCATGGTTAATTGCGGCAAACTGCTCCAACTTGGCTTGGGCGCAGGCGTTAATGCCAATGTCGCTGTAGCGGCAAACGGCAATCAAGGCGCTCAACAAGTCTTTACCGCGCCCGTTGTATTCATTCAAACGCATCCGCAGTTCTTCATAGCGTGCGTCGGCTATCTGCCCTACATCCTTGATGCGGTTTTGACGGATGTCATTGTAGGCGAACCAGCATGCTGTAGCGCCTATCAACCCGGTGGGCAACAGAATGCACAGTAACAGCACGACAGTTAAATGAGTTTTTATCGATCTCATTGTCACTGTTTGCTCATCTTATGCGGTTTTCTAAAAACATAAGCACAATTCCCGCCGTCCGCTTGTTTCGCGAATTCATGTAATTTAACTGTAATTCCTCGGCAATGGCTTAAGTTTCTATCAACTAAAACAGAAACGAGCGAGGCACATAATGAGCGGGAACAGGCGCAGACCAGAATTATCCCGTGATAATAGAAAAGCTTGTTTACTATTATCACGCGCAAGATAGTATGTAAAGTTTGAATTACTCCTTTCATACTGAGAAATCGTTCAACTATGAAAGATGCGGGGAGTGTCAGCCGAGGAGCGCCGTGAACCCATCCCTGGGGGCTTGACGGCAGCATCCTTGCTGCCGACATCCTCGACTGACACTCCCCGCTCTTTTTCAAAATTAGACGGTTTTTAGATCAAATAGGAGTAAATACCGATGTTACTCATGCAGATCACAAAAAAGCATAGCCCATGAAAGCCGCGAAACCGCATGATTGCCTTAGCCGACAATCACCAGCCAGTCGGTCAGGTAGGTCATTTTTAGCGACAGGTTTTTTTCCAAAACTTTCAGCATATCGTCCGACTCGCGCAAATTGATGCGGCCGTTGATTTTGAGTTCGCGCAAGGTATTGTCCTTGTAGACCACCAGACCGGTTCTATAGCGGCGGATCTGGCTGATAACGCTTTCCAAAGAGGCATTTTCAAATACCAAAAAACCGTTCACCCAAGAGGTCGTCAGCGCCGAATCCAACAGCAGGGTTTCGCCTAGACCAGCGGCATCGACCGATACCGATTCGCGGTCATGCAGGATCTGCGGCTGTTTCAAGGCCCCACGGTCGCTCACCTCAACCCGTCCCGACACTACCTTGACTTCATCGCTGCCGCTTTTTTCATGCACGAAAAACCGGGTTCCCAATACGCGGGTCGTCGAATGCTCGGCCTGGACGATAAACGGCCGGCTGGGATCGGGTTTGACTTCAAAATAAACCTCGCCTTTCAGCAACTCGACCCTACGTTGCGGGCCATCCATGTTGACCGCGATAACACTGTCGGTATTGAGCATAGCGGTGGAACCGTCATCGAAATAGACGGTTTTGCGTTCGCCCACTTTGGTCGAATAATCGCCTTGCATCAAGATGCCCAGCTGGTTGCTGAACAGCAAGCCTAAGGCCAGACAGGCAGCCATCGCCAGCGGTAACTTGAAATGCGCGGCTGTTATTTTTTTACGCGGTGCTATTTGGTGTTTTTCGGCTGTTTCGGTAAGCGCTTGCAGCAGGTCGGCATCGCCCCACAGTTTGCCGATTTCATTAAAGGTGTCGCGATGCGCATCGTCCTGGTTCAGCCATTGCAGAAATGAGGTTTTTTCCTCGCTGGAGACATTGTCGGCCCGTAACCGTATAAACCAAGCCACCGCTTGTTCGTCAAGGTCGTTATCAAGCCCGGATTCCAAACTGTTGTCCTGGTCTTCCTGTTTCATAGGTCATTACCCGATTTATGCATGAAAAACGCTCCGTAAGCCGGATAAAATCGCTAAAGAGTTGTGCGGCATCTTGTTCATCAATATTCCTTTGTTGGATCAAAACGAACCAAAATCTATTGCTTAGGAACATGCATGAAATAACTTGAGCAAATTTTATTTTTAAACCATGAAGAGCATGAAGCACATGAAGAATTTAAATCTTCATGTGCTTCATGCTCTTCATGGTGATTGCTTAAATTAATTGATGCATGTTCCTTATTATATTCCGCTTAACCTTTTATACCCAAAGGGCATAAGTTTCGTTTGAGCAGACAAGCTGCTCAACTCAGCTTTAATCGCCATTCGGTTGTAACAATAGCGTGTGTTCGGACTTTCCTGCCGCCAATGCCATCGGCAGGCCTTTTACCCAGTAGTTCTGCTGATCCCGGTAATAAGGCGACATCGGGTGACCCGATTGGCCGCCGGGCATATGCAATATGGCGTCATCGAAATGCCCCGGCGCAACGACCAACCGCTCGCTGGCGCCGAATCCGGGACCGGCGGCGCGCACGCAAAAAGGGCAGCCCGGCAAGGCTTCGCCCGGCATATCGAGCCAATCGCTCAACACCGGCAGCGCGTTGGAAAACGGATGCGTCTGCTTGACTGTGTTTTGCCTGCCCCAGGTTAAGTCCATTAACGCCACGCCCGGATGCCGGGCTTGCAGTTGCTGTATGCTGTGTTTCAACTGTTCCAGGATAAAACCGTCCCAATTCCGGTAACGCGCCGCATCGGGCAATGCGGCCTGCGGTTTTTCGTTCAGCAGGGCTTGCAACGGCGTATCGATATAATTCCAGGCATAGTTGAAATTTTTATCGGCCTGCCGGCTGGCCGATAAAAACGGCGCAAATACCGATTCGGTTAATTGTTTACGGAACTCGACCAGCAACGCAAACCCCAGGCTGCCGGCATCGGCGCGGCCGTCCCAGGCCAGCAGGTAATCGCGCGCCGCGGCCAAATCCGGCTGCGCCGCAATCGCTTCGCTGCTCAGGCTGTTCAAGGCCAACTGCTGATAAAAGCCATAAAACTCGGTTTCGGTATCCAGTTGCAGGTTGAACATGGCCCATTCGCTAACCTGCGGCATTTGCCTGAGCTGCCAGGTGATCCGATAGGCGCGGTATCCGTTGCCGAACTGATGGCCGATCACATACGGGTAATTCTTGCCGAAACGGCGGTCGTTGGCCGACACCAGTATGCCTTCGGGCGGATTGACGACGCGCGGCAAATGCTCCGGTTCGACATAACCGTTCCAGCCGACGCTACCGTCGGCCCAGGAACGGCTGACCAAACCGTCGTTGCCGAAGCGCTTGGGGATTTTGCCCATCAATGTCCAGGCGATATTGCCTTGATCGTCGGCCAACAGCACATTCAGTTGCGGGCCGCCGGTATTGTTGACGATTTTTATCGCCTGTTCCAGGGTCTTGCCTTGTTCCAAATCGAACAGGTTGAAGTTGATCGCGTCGGCATCCAACGCCGCCCAATGAATCGCTACCGGTTGATCCAGCAACGGCTGGTTGGCGACCGGTCCCCAGCGCGTTTGCTTAACCACGATCCGCTTGGCTTCGCCGCCCTTTATTGCGATGGTTTCGGGATATTCGTCGAAACGCTGCCACTGCTCGCCTACCCGGTATTGATCGGGATGCTCGGGATCGATGTCGAGCCGGACCAAATCCAGGAAATCGCCGGTCAGGTTGGTTGCCCCCCAAGCGATATGCCGGTTGCTGCCGGCAATTAACAACGGCGTACCGGGCAGGGCCAGGCCGGCGGCATGTTCGTCGCCGTAGTTCAGCTCAACGCGGTACCAAACATTGGGTACCGATATGCCTAAATGCATGTCGTTAGCCAGAATCGCCCGCCCATCCTTGGTCATCTTGCCGCTGACCGCCCAGGCATTGGAGCCGATCATGAAATCGGACTGTTGTACCGCCTGCGCCAATGCCGTCTTGTCCATAGGCTGACCGGCTAATGCCGTTTTTAACGCATCGACCGGAACCGGTTGCGCCGGGCGAAGCGATTCGCCGCGCGGTTGCAATTGCTCGGTATAAATGTCGGTGTCCGGCGTCAAAAAACGCACCATCGCATCCGGCAAAGTTTTTTCCATCACGCTCAACATCCGCTCGCCGCGCTCGCTTCCGGCAGTCAAGGTTTCGCACATGCCCAGCACCACCAGCAGGCTATCTTCAGGTGTCCAAGGTTCCGGCCGGTAATTCAGCACCTTAAACTCGAAAGACAGTTTGCCGGGCTCCGACATATAACCGTTGACGCCATCGGCATAACTTTGCAGGTAATGCCGGTGCTCCGGCGGCAGCTTTGCCAATATCGCTTTTGCTTCGCGATGAAAACCGTAGGTTCGGGCCTTGATGTCGTTGTCCAGCGCCATGCCGCCGAAGATTTCCGCCAAGCGTCCTGCATTTTTGCGCCGCATCAAGTCCATCTGAAACAAACGGTCACGGGCGGTAACATAGCCCAAGGCCCGAACCGCATCGATACGGTTAGCGGCATCGATAGCCGGAATGCCGTGCGCATCGGTACGCACGCGAACCTCCGCCGTCAGTTGGTCCAGCTTTACCGCGCCGTCAAGCTGCGCCATGGACCGATGTAAAACCCAGAAACCGCCGCCGATGGCTATCGCCGCCAAACTCGCCAGCCCCAAGCCGCTATATACAATAGTTTTTCGAATATTCGCCATCGCCTTTCGTACTATGAAATGCCGTTAAAAATAAAAGATTATCACCACGAAGACACGAAGTTCACGGAGTTTTACTCTGTTTTCTTCGTGCCCTTCGTGTCTTCGTGGTGAACAAAAAGCTTTTAATCGCCTGTTTATCAGACGTAGGCCGGAATAAGCCGGTTCGAGCGATAGCGAGAACGGGTGTTTCCGGCACTCCAATTGCCGGAAACTCCCACCCTTGCTGCCGCCGGGCGGGCTTATTCCGGCCTACATCCGAGCCATTCCAAGTTATCCGTGTTCTATTTCAGTTAGCTTGCCCGCCGCTACCGGCTTATCCTCGGCGATAATCCGCCCCTCTTCCAGCTTAATACAGCGGTCCGCCAAATAAAAATAACGGTCGTCATGACTGATAACCAAGACTGTTTTGCCTCGGGCCTTCAACGCCGGCAGCAGTTCGGTATAAAACAGATGCTTGAATTCCGGGTCCTGGTCCGCCGCCCACTCGTCAAACACATAAAAAGGCCGGTCTTCCAGATAAGCAACCAATAGCGCCAAGCGTTTGCGCTGGCCTTGCGACAAATCCACCGACGAAAACCGGCCGTTTTCAACCCGTACTTTATGATCTAAATGCAGGCGCTGCAAATAATCGTCGATAAGCGCACCGCTGCTCCCGTTATCGACCCCATACAGCTCGTCGAACAAATAAAAATCCGAAAAAATCACCGAGAAATTTTGCAAATAATCATCCTTGTTAGCGTTACCGACGGTCTCGCCATTCCAGCGAATATGCCCCTGCTCCGGCGTATACAGCCCGATCAGCAGCATCGCCAACGTCGTCTTGCCGCTACCGTTGCCGCCGACCAGGAACACCAGCTCCCCCGGTTTGAAATCCAGGTCGATAGGGCCCAGCATGAAATTGCGGTTTTCTTTTTCCCGGTGAAAACTGTGCATCACGCCTTGCAGCGACAGTCCGGAAAAGCCGGCGCGGAATTCGGGCTTATCCTGCGCATCTGCCGGCATGACTTGTTTTTTGAGCCGGTCGCCAAGTTCACTGACTTTTTGCAGCGAGACCCTGGCGCGGCCGAACACCGGCAAACTGGTGGTCAGTATGGTCAACGGCGACATCATGAACAAAAACACCAGCGCATAACCGGCGATTACTTCCCGGCCGATAACCTGCCAAACCGGAAACACATACAAGATAAGGCCAATGACCAGGTAATACAGCAGCTGCGCCCACTGATTCACCAATAAATACGCCACCGCACCGCGAAAAGCATAGCGCCGGTAAGCTTCGGCACTGGCGGCCAGCGACTGCGACATAAACGCCTCGCTACGCTGCCGGTGTAATTTCAACTCGCGAGTGCCTTCGGTCAACGCGCGGAAATCGCGGCTGAGCACATCGTATTCCTCCCGCGCCCTGCCTAAAGCTTGTTTCGGCCACGCCCTGAACAGGCAGGAACTCAACACCCCAAAGACGATGACGCCGCCCAAAACCAGCGCCAACTGCCAGCTCAACCAACTCAAATAAGCCATACTGCCGGCCACGACGGCGAAATTAATGCAAACCACCGGCAATAATTGACTGGCCTGGGCAATCGCCGTGATGTCTTCGGTCAGGTTAGCCAGTAACGCCGGCTTGCCGAGTTTTTGCAGATAAGGATAAGGCGCCGCCAAAATCAAGCGGCTGATTCGGATGCGAAGATCGCAAACGATCCGGGCGCTGAGCCGATTGAGCAGATAATGCGATAAAAAACCGCTGGACAATACCGCAATAGACAAACCGCCGAACAGCCACGGCAAAAGCTTGGCATCCAGTGTATTCGACAACGTCGAATTAATCAGCGCCACCAGGGCCGCGCTGCTTAAGCCGCTGATAATGCCGGCCAACAGTACGCCCATAATCGTTAGCCAGGAAGAGCGGCACAAAAAAACTAGCATGAAATATTTTCCTTTAAGCTCGGTAGACACAATTCAATGCGTTAGAACAAATCCTATTAGGCCGCAACGCCGAATCGGGCCTAACAATAGGACGCTTAAAGCCTTGTTTCACCTCATCCGTTCCGCTAAAAAAATGTTTCCGAATCACCGGCTTGGCAACATAACCCGGCTCATGACGGCAACCCTGCGGAATTACGCGCCGGCTGCGCCGCGGATAACGTCGGCATTCACAGAGCCGTAAAAAAACTATGTTATTTAACGCACTCAAAATCCGGCATATGCCTCACTTTTAAAATCAACTCATTATATTTGTAGTTAACTCATTGGAATTTCAAATGCTCAGCTTTTGGCATAGTCATTGCTCTATCGTTTTTACCGTTATCGCCAACGCGGCGGCAAGCTAAACATTCTTAATAACAACGAAGAGGGATTTGAACTTGAACGTAGAAGCCATTTACTTAAACCACCAGTCGGAATTACAGTTTCATTTAACCCGGATTGTCGATTGCCCTGAAATAGCCGCCGACCTAGTTCAAGAAAGCTTCATTATTTTTTGCAGGGAAGCGCAAAAACAAACGATCGATCACCCGCGCGGCTTCCTGTTCAGGGTCGCCAAAAACCTTGCTTACGATCACATCAAGCATCGCAAAGTCACGGAAAATTACGCGCAAGCAAACGACCAATCCTTACTCCCGCCCAACGACTTCCCCTCTGCCGAAAAGCTCGTCTCCATTGATGAACGCTTGACCGCGATCAAGCGGATATTGGATCAATTGCCTTTGCGTACCCAGGAGATATTTATCCTGAACCGGGTCTACGGCATGACCTATACCGAAATCGCCAAGGAACTCGGCATCTCCGATAGCGCCGTTGAAAAACATATGGCTAAAGCCCTGCTGCACTGCCGCGCCCAATTTAAAGTATTGGCATGACGACTGAGGTATTTTACCGCTTACGGCGTCTACCTTACGGAAACGCCAAATCAACCGGCTCCCTGCCGCAACTGATAAGGCGTGTTACAACAATTACCTAGCAACGGAGAATAATAATGGCTTGGGACGACGAAGAAGACACCACGCTTTACCAGGTTGTGGTCAATCACGAACAGCAATATTCAATTTGGCCCGAATACAAAGAAATACCGGGCGGCTGGCGGACAGCCGGCAAAAACGGCAGCAAGCAGGCATGCTTGGATTACATCAAGGAAGTCTGGACCGATATGCGTCCGTTAAGTTTGCAGATGCATATGCAGCAAACGGCATCGCAATAGACAACCGTAGGGCGCGCCGTGCGCGCCTTTGAGCGTCAGTCGGCAGATAGCCGGCACGAAGAATGCGGCACAGCGAAATACGGGATAGCCGGAGCGATAAATCCCCGGTTCGGCAAGCTCCATCCAGCCAGCAGGCGCGCACCGCGCGCCCTACCGCGAAGTTCCGGGACGCTGGCGGCGTCTTTTTTTCGCGCTTTTCGTGGCCCTGCAACCCGCGGGCAAACAAGCTTCCAGGCTAAAACGCGCCGCCAAACAGCAACCTGCCAAACTCCAGCGCCAGATTCATATTGCCGTCGCCGGTTATTTCGCCCTGCTCATAAGCCTGGACGGCAGTCTTTTTACCTTCGATCAGTTCGCAAAACACCCGATAGGTCGTCGCGATGGTGCAATCGCCGGCTTCGTCATTCTCTTTTATCGTCAAACCGCCGCTATGGCTCTCAATAGTCCACACCCCGCCTTTTAACCCAGTGATTACAAATTTGCAGACGCCGCGTAACCGGTTGGCTTGATCCGTCAAAACGGTATTCGACAACACCCGGTTCAGGAAGAAATCATTCAGGTCAAAATCCTGAAGCCCCTGCCCGTCATTATGTTGTTGCTCGGCATATAAAGTCTCTAGCGCCGGGTAGCCTAGCTGCCGGTGAAGCTGGTCAACCTCAGCCCTCATCCCGTCCGGGATTGCCGTTAACGGGATCGCGGTTCCGTTGCCGATGGAATCTTTGTTGATTTTTTCGGAAAACCAGACTTTTACATCGCCGTCGCCCTGGTCATGAGGCACTTTAAAAACCGACTCAATCAGGCTCTCATCCCAGGGCTGGTCAAGAAAAGCGAACAGTTTCGCCAAGACATGTTCCGGCTGCTGAACCAAAGACTCATAGTTAACCCGGATGCACTGATCGGCGTGAGCCTGTTCGAAAGCGATCAGTTTGCCGGTCTTGTCCAGCCAGTTATCGATCATCGCGGCAACAAAATTGGCCGGATGTCTTTGCACATAAGGCGTCAATTCATTCATAAACCCCAGCGGGCTGAATTTAATGCACGAATAAGCCACATCCAGGCAATTGCGGTATAAGCAGATATATTTGGCCTGGGGAAAAACTTTTGTCAGTATCGCCAGGTAATCGATATTGACGGTCGATTTTTCGCACCAGTTTTTTTTGCCCTTCCCTTGCGCATAGCGGCCCAGAATGTCTTCCACCACGCGCCGCGTTTCATCGATTGCCAGTTGCTCTCTTTGCCGTTCGGTTTCAATATCCGGCAATTTTCCCAACGTATTATAAGTTGCCGCATATAAATCGGCGCATAACGGGCCTAAGCTCAAATGGCCGGGACTGCATAAATTGGGATGCGTATCGACAATGCAGCGCAGCATGGTCGAACCCGAACGGACGCAAGATAAGATAAAAACCGGTTGTTTAGCCGGGTTCGCATGAGCATCGTTTGTGCTTGTCATTATGTGATGTCCTTTTATATGGATTTCAGGCCGTCTGGCAGGTGCCGACAGCGGGATTTTTATGTAATGGAGCTAACAATGAGATGACGCTTCAAGCCCTTGCCAACCTCATGTTGCGGTCCTGTTCGGAATGTTGCCCGTTAGACCTTCCAGGTAAGACGACTGCCATGGATGGCGGAAGTGCTGGAGCCGCCGGGAGCGGCTCCAGTAAAAACCTGGAAGGTGTCTGCATCCCGGCCTGTTTGGCAGCCCGCAGATACTTGGGAATGAGCATGAAACAATTTGAACAACTCGCGGCATAAGTAAGCAGCTGGAGTGCAAGCTTTGCTTGCGCTTGCAGGCGAAGCTTCCGCTCCTGCTCACGCCCCTTACCTACATCCATGTAGGCAAAGCCTGCACTCCAGCTATGGGCAACTTGCTCAAGTTATTTTATGCGCGTTCCTTAGGTATAACGATGAGCGCGGAACCTGGGAACCTTTTTGACGAAACCCTAACGGTTAATTGTTCAAACCATAAACCGGTAGTCCTATAGAAATCATCGTTAACGCCAGTCGAACTCCTTTCCCAGCACTCGCCAAAGCTTGTCGTTATAGGGTTTAAAAAATTCGCCGAGCTTGGACAGGCTTTCCTGATCCGGCGGCGGCAGCGCAATAGGGTTTTCGTTGATTCGAGTGGACACGGGGCACTGGAACGCCGGCAAACCGACGAATTCGTGGATTCGGCCCAAAAAGCGGTTGTTATCGGCAAAATAATCGGCCACATCCAGCACCAGCACGTTGTCGCGGCCGAAACATTCCATCCAGTAACTCACCGCTTTCCAGTAAATACTGGTTTGCAGCACGTCAAAGCCGGCGGCCGTATACATCGGATATTCCGGGAATACCGCGAGCGCTTTATCGACGTAAGCGGAGAATGACGACAAAAACGGCAGCTCGCCGGCGTGTTTATTGCTGGACAAAAACACCTCCCACTTCCACTGCGAAAACACCCGCTTAACCGGATCCCGCAAGGTAAGGACGATCTTGCAGTCCGGCTTCGCCTGGGACAACCGGTAAGTCAAATCCATCTTATGCAGATAAGGCGCCAGGAACGGGGAAAGCGCCGGACCGTAACGCAAGCCATGCTCTCTTTTCTCCCGCTCCGTTGGATAAAATGCCCGCCAGTCCTCGGGATCGGGCAGGTAAAACTCTTTGGCGAGCGGCGCGATGATATTGGGATGCAGCAATATATTGACCGCCAAATCGCTGGTGCCGCTTTTGATCGGCCCGACAACGCAAAAATCAGGCAACGTGCGCTTGCCGCCGAATTTTCGCAACAACATCCGCCAGCTCGGCGGCATGCCGAAATAATGCGGAAGAAACTGGTATTCCAATAACTTGGCGGCATATTGCAGCGTCGACGGCAATTCAGCGTCGGGCATATAGCCGTTACGCCCAAGCCAGTATTCCGACTCCAGTTGATAAGCGCGCGACAGCCTATTTCTTTGCCGTTCAATTTCGGCAGTATTCATTTACTCACTCCGTTCCTGAAATAAATCCGTGGCATTCAACAAATTGCCGCGTCATTAACAATCCTTACCATGGCGAACCGTTTCCGGCGCCTGCATCCTCGCCGCTTTTTGCTTAACGCTGTTTTTCGCCCTCCGCTTATGCAGCCAGCGGATAACGCCGGTCACATAAAGCACGAGCGGGACCAGCCCTAAACCGGAAACCATCAACTGCCCGGCCATGCCGAACGCTTCGCCGCTGTGCAGCGGATACAGCCATTCGACAAAAACGTCGCCGGCTGTACGGCCCTCAGCCGTCCGCCGATGAATGATTGCTCCGCTGTATTGATCCAGCCAAAGCCGCCGGAACGGGGACTTACCGTTGATTTCATCGCTTGCCCGCTTGGCGACGATATAAACGCCGCGATCATCGGCAGGGAAAGCGATCCACCGGTATTCGCCGTCCGGGAAACGGGCGTCGGTTATCGCTTTAACCCGGTCAAGGCCGATCGCTGTTTTAGCGCCGTCGGGAACGATACTTTGAAACTGCGGATAAGGTTCGGCGACCGGCGAAAAAACGCTCACCACCCCCCGGCCATAGTCCGGGAAAATCATATAGACGCCGGACAGTATCAAAAACAACAGAACGACCGAGCTGTAAAAGCCGAACGTTTTATGTAAATCGAAGTTGAGCCGTTCGGGACTGGCGTGGCGCTTAATCGTCAACGCGTTTTTAAGCTTGCCTGGGTTAGGCCACCATAGAATCAAACCGGTTAAGACCGAAAACGCCAAGACCAGGCCGATAAAACCCATGACAGTCATTCCCACCGGTCCTGCCGCCAGGCTATAGTGCAAACGCAGCACCACATCCATTAATGGGCCTCGCCAACCTCGCGCAAAATCGACTTTAAGGCGTTGTCCGGTCACCTCGCCGGTATACGGATTGATAAATATTTGGTGGCTTTCCATGCGCTCAGCAGCCGGCGACGGCTGCTGGAACCACAACTCGAAAGCCAGTCCCGGATGCAGGGAAAAACCCAGGCTGACCGCTTTGCCGTTGGCCGGCAACGCTTTCAAGCCCGATGCGGCAATGACGTCCAACGGCAGATAGCTTCGGTTTTCGCTGCCGGATTGAACGGTCATCAGTTCGCTATTCAGCCGTTCGTCCAGCGGAAACTCGAAAGCCAGCAAACTGCCGGTCAGCCCGATCAGCACGAACACGGCGCCGGCAACCAGGCCAAGGTACAGGTGTGCCTTGAGCCAAAGTTTACGGCGCGATTTAAGCGTTAAATCCATGGCAATAATTGATGGTTTATCCTAGGTAGGGCGTGCCGTGCGCGCCTTATGGTTTCCCAAGGCGCGCACGGCACGCCCTACTTGGCAGTCTCCGCGCGGGTTCCCAAGCTCCATAGGCAAGGAAGCTTGAGCTTGGTTCCCCGCGCAAAACATCAATACTCTATCTTAATCGAGCCCATAAACGTGCGCGGCGCGCCGTATGAAGTCAGCCCATTTGTTTGAGTACTGCCGGTGTAGGTCTTATCGAGCAGATTATCGACATTAAGTTGGGTAGTAAGACGGGATGCCCCGACTTTCCACAGTTTGCTTACCATCAAGTTGGCGGTTACATAACCGGGGGCTTGGGCTGTTTCGGTATAGCCGATTTCACGCTGGCCCACTGCCTGCGCTCCCGCGCCTATTTTTAGCCCATGTAAAGCCGGCTGTTGAAACTCGTAGGTTGTCCATAAACTGCCGTTATTGACCGGCGCATTATGCAAACGCTTTCCCTCCGTTCCTGCGCCGACGCTATCTTTAAGCGTTTTGGCAAAAGGCGTGTAAGCGTAGGCGCCGATGATATTCCAGCCGGGGAGGATTTCGCCCGTTAAATCCAGCTCGATGCCCCTGCTTTCGGCTTCCCCAATCGCTTTTACAGTCCGGGGATCCACTTGCACGGGCAGATTTTGCTTGGTCAGGTCGAAATAAGAAATTGTGCCGCTAAAACGGCCATCGAACAGCTCGGTCTTGATGCCGGTTTCCCATTGTTGCCCGGTTTGCGGCGGAAGCGGCTCCACATTGGCCCAAAAATTGTTGGGCGCACCGAAATTTTCAGTATAGCTGCCGTAAAGAGATAGCTCGGGAATAGGTTGCCAAACCAAACCGCCGCGTGGCGAAACCTGGTCGTAACTGGAATCCTTAACCGGCCCGCCGCTCGGTCCGACGCTGGTACCTGAACTCTCGGCATTGTCATAACGCAAACCAGCCAAAAGATGGACGTTATGGGGCAACTCGACTTGATCTTGCGCATAAAGGCCAAACCAAGGCAATGAGAAGTGAGCAGTATCGACAGTACCCGGTAAAATTGCCGGAGGCCCTGCCTGGTGAACAGGATTGTAGAGATTGCTCGTATCACGGGTAGCCAGAGTAAAGCCCGCCGATGTCGACCGATAATCGGAACGATAGTAATCGCCGCCCACTAATAAAGTATGTTTGGCGAAACCTGTCTTGAATTTCCCGGTCAATTCCAGCGCATTAAAATAGTTATGTTGGTAATCGCCGCCATCAATGTTTTGAGCAAAGAAAGCGCGGAAAATATTTCCCGTTGCCGGCACAGCGCTGCCGGGACCGCCGCTGGCAGCCAACCGGCCCGACATCGTTAAGGCGTGATTGGTGAAGTTGAAGCGATGGCGTAATTTCCAGGCATCGTTAAACGCATGCTCGGTATTTAAAGACACCATCGTATATTCGTCCTCTTGGAAATTCCACGGATCGCCCAAATTCCGCTCGCGCGGAATACCGGCCGGGCGATTACCCAATAAAGGCACCATGCCGCGCCCGTTTTCCTTAATATCGCTGTACTCGACTTTCAAGGTTGACGAGGTTTGGTCGGAAATATCCCAACGCAAGCTCGGCGCAACAAAGGTACGTTCCTCGCTGCCGAATTCCTGAAAGGTGTTGTTGGTTTGATAGCCCAGATTAAAGCGATAGGAAAGATCTTTGTTTGCGGTCAAAGGGCCCGTGGCATCGACATTGGTGCGATACAAATCGAAGGAGCCGAATTGCTGGCTCAGGCTGTAATATGGCGTGTTCAGCGGCTGCTTGGTAACAAAATTGACCAACCCTCCCGGCTCCGAGCGCCCGTAAAGAATAGAGCCGGGGCCTTTCAAAACCTCTACCCGTTCCACGTTGGCGAGATCCTCGGTATGCGCCCACTGGCTCTGGTTCTTATAGCCGTCTCTATAAACGTTGTAGTTGCCGAAACCGCGCAGGAAAAACGTTCCGGCGCCGCCTACACCGCTGACAACGCCACTGACGTTTCTCAGCGCTTGATCGACCGTGATAACTTGCTGGTCTTTCATGACTTGCCGCGATACCACTTTAACCGACATCGGCGTTTGCATAATCGGCGTATCGGTTTTGGTCGCGGTAACCGCGTTGGTGATCTTATAATCCTTGTTATCCGGCGCATTCACGTTGTTAACCGCATTCCCGGTCACGGTTAACGCTTTTAAAGTGATGGTGCTTGGGTCGGTTTTTTGCGGCGCGGCATCTTTTTCTTTCGCCGCCAATGCAATCGCGTCATGATCGGTGTGGCGGTAACTGATGCCGGATTCCGCTAAAAGCTTTTGCAACGCCTGGTCGGCGGTATAGCTGCCGGACAGCGGCTTGGCTTTGATGTCTTGCACCAAAGCGGCCGGATAGCTCAATTGGATGCCGGATGTTTCCGACAAGGCCGTCAATGAGGCCGCCATATTCTGGCTCGGAATATTGAATTTGAAGACTTTTGCCGTTCCATCGGCTTCCGCGTGTCCCGGAAGCGCATGGCATAAGGTCAAGATAAAAACAGCGCCGGAAAGACAGCCGTTGATTTTTCGAGATGGCCGGGTTGCCTCATCGCCGGAAAACGCCCCTATAGCCGGCGGATTACCGCCATTCATAACAGTGTGCATCATGTTTCTCTCGTCATCGAATTATAATAATATTGGGTATTCCAATAGGTGACGAACAACGCCGAATATCACCTCACTTTAAATTGCGCCGGATGTCTTGAGCGCTGTTTAGGATATGGCCGGCAATAACTACTCATCGTTTCCACGCAGAGCGAATTAGACCTTCCAGGTTTTTAAAACCTGGAAGGTCTGCCTAACGCCAGTCGGAATGACGACATCACGAGGCCGCCTTATCCAGGATTTCGGCAACGCGGCTATGCAGTTGCCGGCTCTTGATAATATCCATATGGCCGCCGCCGATTTCCTCGCTGACAACGGCGCCGCCGGAATATAAGCCCCAATCCTCGGGCGGCCGCCCGTAATCTTTCAAAGTATCGCCGGCCCACCACGCATAAAGCGGCGCTTTGATAACGCTCCATCGATGCGCATTCATCAACCTGACCGAGTTTTCGGCAACGATAAATTGCAATTTCATCAGCGCAACCGGCAAGTTACGCTGGAGGCAACCGTGCTTGACAGCCCATAGAATGAGTTGCTCCAGCTGTTCATCAAAGGGGATAGCCGAAAGATAAGCCCGGAACGCCTCCCGCTCATCGTCATCTATTTGCTCGAATACCTTAAGTTCGGCCGGGTTCAAATAACGCGAGTAACGGGTCAGCAAGTCCGCATTTTCGCCGACGTCGGCAAACGCTTTGATCTGGGTATCCAACAGCCCGACAAACGCCACATCGCGCCCTTGCCGCTCTAATAGATCGGCGATAATCAATGCAATAGCCCCGCCCATCGACCAGCCCAGCAGGTAATACGGGCCTTCGGGCTGATGCCTCAAAATGGCCTGGACGTAATGCCCGGCAGCCTCGGTAAACGACGCGTATTGCCGTGCCGGGTTCAGTAACAAACCGCGCGAGTCGATGCCGTAAACCGGCTGTCGATGATCCATGGCCTGGGCCAAATCCTTATAGTCGAAAACATAGCCGCCCGGATCGATGCAGTACAAAGGCGGGCGCGTCCCGGCGCTTTTCAACGCAACCAGCGGCGACGACACCGGGGCGGCTTCATCGGCCAACAGTCGGGCGAATTCCTCAATGGTCGGGGCCTGGAACAACGCGGCCAAATCCAGGTTGCCGCCCAATGCCGACTGGATGCTATAGGCCAGTTTTACCGCCAATAAAGAATTCCCGCCTAACTCGAAGAAATTGTCCGTCACTCCAATCTTTTCGACATTCAATACCTCGGCCCAAATCCCCGCCAGAATTTCCTCGGTAGCCGTGCGCGGGGCGACATAGCTTTTTTGTCCGCAAAAATCCGGCGCGGGCAGCGACTTCCGGTCGAGCTTGCCGTTGGGCGTCAGCGGAAACGCGGGCAAACAAACAAACGCGCTGGGGATCATATAATCGGCCAAGTTTGCAGCGAGTTGGCCGCGCAAATCCGCCGCGGCCAACTCGCTGCCGCCGTCTGTCGCCAAATACGCCACCAGCCGTTTATCCCCCGGATTATCTTCACGGACAATGACGGCCGCCTCGCGCACGCCGGCACATTTAACAAGACGCGCCTCGATCTCGCCCAACTCGATGCGGAAACCGCGGATCTTGACCTGGAAGTCGTTGCGGCCGATGTATTCGATATCGCCGTCCGCCAGCCAGCGGCCCAAATCGCCGGTTTTGTACAAGCGGGCTTCGGCATCGACGCTGAACGGATCGCGGATAAAACGCTCTCCGGTCAGATCGGGCCGGTTCAGGTAGCCGCGGGTAACGCCGGCGCCGCCGATATAAATCTCGCCCGATACGCCCAATGGCACCGGTTGCAGCCCGGCATCGAGAATATAAATCCGCGTATTGCCGATAGGCCGACCGATAGTTTCGTAGGCGTTATGCGTCGGTCCGGCATTGATCAGCCGGCAAGTGGACCAAACCGTTGTTTCCGTCGGCCCGTAGACATTCCACAATTCGCCGACCCGTTGCGTCAACTGCGCCGAAAGTTCGCGCGTCAACGCTTCGCCGCCGCACAGTGCTTTAAGCCCGCTTGAACCTTGCCAACCGGCATTCAACAATAACCGCCAGGTCGCCGGCGTGGCTTGCAGCAGGGTAATCCCGGCCTGGGCGATGGTTTGTTGTAAAAATACCGGATCGGCGGCCTCCGCGCGGCCGGCGAGAACGATGGCCGCGCCGTTGACCAGCGGCAAAAACAGCTCCAAACCGGCAATATCGAACGACAGCGTGGTCACCGCCAACAGCACGTCCGACCGGGTAATTCCGGGGCTTTTGTCCATCGTGCATAAAAAATTCACCACATTCCGATGCTCGACCATCACGCCTTTGGGCTGGCCGGTCGAACCGGAGGTGTAAATCACGTAAGCCAAATGCCTGGAAGTCAGGCCTAGCGCGGCCGGGTCGGGATTGCTCGGGGAATATCCCTCCATCCCGGCATCCAGCAGCACGACCGGCAAGTCCCGATGCGGCAGGCTGTGTTGCAACGCAACCTGGGTCAGCAGCGCCGCCGGCGAACTGTCGCCGAGCATATAAGCCAAGCGTTCGCCGGGATAACTGGGGTCCAGCGGCACATAAGCCGCACCCGCTTTCAAAATGCCCAACAAACCGGCCACCATATCCAAACCGCGCTCGACGCAAATCGCGACCCGGTCGTCGGGACGTATGCCCAGCGCCAGCAAACGGTGGGCAATCCGGTTGGCTTTTCGATTGAGTCCGCCGTAGCTCAGGCTTTTGTCTTCAAAAACCACGGCGACGGCATCCGGCGTCGCGTCAACCTGGCGCTCAAATAATTGTTGGATCAGGCAATCGTCCGGGTAAGCCGTCGCCGTGGCGTTAAAATCCTTCAGGATTTGCCGCCGCTCCGCCTGAGTCAGCAACGGCAATTCGGACAAGCGCGTATCGGGATGCTCGGCAATGCCTTGCAACAGGATCCGGTAATGTTCCGCCAGCCGGGCAATCGTGTCATGCTCAAACAAGTCGGTGTTGTATTCGAACGTGCCTTTTAACGCGCCGGATTCGTCTTCCCGGAGATGCAAGGTCAAATCGAACTTGGCGACGCCGCCTTCATTTTCCACCGCGCTAATGTCCAGGTACGGCAGTTCCAGCGTCTGGCGAACCGCGTTTTGCAAGGTGAACATCACCTGGAATAGCGGGCTATGGCTCATATTGCGTTCAGGCTGTAAAGCGTCGACCAATTGTTCAAAAGGCAAATCCTGATGCTCCTGGGCATCCAGCACGATTTGCCGGACCCGGCTTAACAATCCGGTAAACGGCGGATCGCCGGACAAATCGGTTCTTAGCACCAGCGTATTGACGAAAAAACCGATCAGGCCTTCGAGTTCCAAACGGTTGCGATTGGCTATCGGCGTGCCGACGGATAAATCCTGCTGGTGGCTGTAACGGAACAATAAAACGTTAAACGCCGCCAACAAGGTCATGAATAACGTCGCATCGTGGCTGCGGCTTAAGGCACGAACCCGGCCGGACAGCTCAAGCGCTATGTCGAAACTATAATTCGCGCCGCGATAACTCATCACCGGGGGCCTGGTATGATCGGTAGGCAATTCAATAACGGCCGGAGCGCCGTGTAATTGTTTGCGCCAATAATCCAGTTGCCGTTGCAGCACGTCCCCGGCCAGCCACTGCCGCTGCCAGTAGGCAAAATCGGCATATTGAATGCTCAATTCGGCCAACGGCGAACGCTTGCCCTCGCCGAATGCCCGGTAAAGCGCGGCCAATTCGCGCGTTAATATTTCCGACGACCAGCCGTCGGAAACGATATGGTGCAGCGTTAGCAACAAGATATGTTCCTGCTTGTTCGAGCCGTTGACTAATCCGATCAACAGCGCGCGCAGCAACGGCCCGGTTGCCAGGTCAAACGGCTTGTCGGCTTCCAGGCCGGTCAAATCCAATAAGGCCTTGGCGCGTGCCGGCTCGGCCAAACCGGTCAAATCGGCATAGGCAATCGGAACAATCGACCGCCCGGTAATGACTTGCTCCGCCTGCCCGTTGACGCCGGCAAAGCGGGTGCGCAGGCTTTGATGCCGCCGGACAATCTCATTCAGGGTTTGCTGCAACGCGGCGATATTCAGCTTGCCGTTTAGCCGCAACGCCAGCGGCACGTTGTAAAAAGCATTGCCCGGCGCCAATCGATCCAGGAACCATAAGCGCTGCTGGGCATAGGACAGCGGGATAGAAGCCGTTGCCGGAACCGGCTTTATCGCGGTTTCGTTATAGGCCCCGGCTTGCGCAAGCGCTGCAATCAAATCGTCTTTCCTGGCTTTAAGCTGCGCTTTCATGTCATCGCTCAGCGCGTCCTTGGGCGCTTTGCATTTCAATGCGCCATCCTCGACATAAAGACGGACATTCAAATCGCGCAGGTTAGCGAGCAACTCCGTCAGCATCATAATTCGACATCCTCGTAATCGACTTGATCTTCCGCCAAATCCCGATGGCTCCTGGCCCACAACGCCAAGTCGACTTGTTCGGCTATGTTTTCAATGGTGCCGGCTTCGAACAGCGCCTTCAGCGGCAGTTCGATGTTAAATGCCTGGCACAGCCTGGAAACCAGTTGCGTCGCCAGCAAAGAATGCCCGCCCAGTTCGAAAAAGTTATCCCTGACGCCGACTTTGTCCAACCCCAGCAGTTCGGCCCAAATGCCGGCCAGCACAGCTTCCGTTTGCGTGCGCGGCTCGACGTATTGCCCCTGCAACTGCGCGGCGACATCGGGCTTGGGCAAGGCCTTGCGCTCCAGCTTGCCGTTCGCGCCGAGCGGCATTGCGTCCAGCAAGACGAACGCATTCGGCACCATATAATCCGGCAACATCGTTTTCAGGTAATCGCGCAATGCGCCAACTTCCGTCTTGCCGGCGATATAGGCGATCAATCCCGAATGGTCTTCACGGGCCACTACCACGGCTTCCCGCACGCCCGGATATTGCAACAGCCGGGCTTCTATCTCGCCCAGCTCGATCCTGAAGCCCCTGATTTTGACCTGGTGGTCGATGCGGCCCAGGAATTCGATGTTGCCGTCGGCGCGGTAACGCGCCAAATCGCCGGTTTTATACAAGCGGCCGCCATCGTTCATGAACGGGTCGGGCGCAAATTTTTCCGCGGTCAGGTCCGGGCGCTGCAAATAGCCCCTGGCCACGCCTTCGCCGCCGATATACAACTCGCCCGCGACGCCGATAGGCACCGGCTGGAACAGCCTGTCCAGGATATAAATCCGCACGTTGGCTATGGCCCGGCCTATCGATAACGCCCTCTCCGCATCCTCGATAGCGGCAAGATACGCGCTGCTCCAGACCGTGCCTTCGGTCGGGCCGTATTCGTTGTACAAGCGCACCTCGGGCAGGGCCGCGAAATGTTGCCTGACGACCTCGTTCGGACACGCTTCGCCGGCCACGATGACGGTGTTAACGGCTTGCAGCGGCAGGGACTGCTCCAGCAATAACGCATACAGCGAAGGCAGCGCCAGCAAATGCGAAACCCGGCGCCGCTCGATCAATTTAACCAGCGCGGCCGGGTCTTTCGCGTCGTCTTGCGCCGGCAGGCATAAACAACCGCCCTGCCCCAGGGTCCAGAATATCCCGGCCACCGAACTGTCGAAGGCAAAAGAAGACAGCAGCAAAAACGCCCGGACCGGTTCCCGGTAATAGGCGAACCTGGCTACCGTCGAATGCACTGCATTGCGCTGCGAGACCGCGACGGCTTTGGGCTGGCCGGTGGAGCCGGAGGTATAAATGAGATAAGCCATATCCAGCGGATGATTGCGCGCGGGCGGATTTTCGGCATCGAACCGTTCTATTTCCGGCCAGTCGCGGTCCAGGCAAATCATATCGGCCGGGCATGAGGCCAACTTTTCCAGCCAATGCCGCCGGGTCAGCACTAGCGGCATGCCGGCGTCATTGACCATGTAGGCAAGGCGCTCTTCGGGATAATCGGGGTCCAGCGGCACATAAGCGCTGCCGGCTTTCAATATGCCCAATAATCCGATCAGCATTTCCGGCGAACGCTCCACGCACAGCCCTATCAACACCTCCGGCCCTGCGCCTTGTTCCCGCAGGTAATGCGCCAAGCGGTTGGCCTGGGCGTTGAGTTCGGCATAGGTTAACGACCGGTCTTCGAAAACGACGGCCGGCGCGGTAGGCGTTTTGGCCGCCTGTTGTTCGAACAATTGCTGCAAGCTGCCGTCTTTGGCGTAACCGGCTTGGCTGCCGTTCCAGCCGGCGACGATCCGTTGCCTTTCCGCTTCCGTCAGCAACGGCAGCCGGCCGATAGGTTGCCGGTCGTCGGCAACCATGGCGCTTAACAGCGTTTGCCAATGCCCGGCCCAGCGTTCGACGGTCGCCGCGTCGAACAAATCCGCGGCATAGTCGAGGCTGCCCACAATCGTGTCGTCCGCTTCCGTCAGCGACAAGGTCAGGTCGAACTGCGTGGCCGTATTCGGCCGGGCCACCGGGGATAAAGTCAATCCCGGCAGCGTCAACGCTTCGCTTTTCGGCGTATTGTTCAACGCCAGCATGACCTGGAACAGCGGGCTGTGGCTCATGCTGCGCGCCGGATTGACCGCTTCCACCACTTGCTCGAACGGCAAATCCTGGTGCGCGTAGGCGCTCAAGGTCGTCGCTTTAACCTGGGCCAGCAGTTGCGCCACGCTGGGATCGCCGTCCAGGGCCACGCGCAACGCCAGGGTGTTGACGAAAAACCCGATCAACGGCTCGATCTCGGCGTGTTGCCGGTTGGCGACCGGCGTGCCTATCACCACATCCCGTTGCCCGCTCAGGCGCGCCATCAGCACCGACCAGCCGCACAGCAGGGTCATGAACAAAGTGCCGCCGTGACGCCGGCTCAATTGCCGCAGCCCCGCCGTCAGCTCGGCCGGCAGTCTCAGCTCGACGCCGGCGCCGGCATAGCTTTGCACCGGCGGCCTGGGACGGTCGGCAGGCAGTTCCAGCAATGCCGGCGCGCCTTTAAGATGCCGCCGCCAAAAATCGGTTTGCGTTGCCAGCACGCCGCCTTGCAGCCATTGCCGTTGCCAGACCGCATAATCGGCATACTGGATAACCGGCTCCGGCAGCCAATCAGGCAAACCCTGGCTGAATGCGGCGTAAATAGCGCTCAGCTCCCGCACGAACAAGCCGGTCGACCAGCCGTCGGAAATAATGTGATGCTGGGTAACCAGCAAAATGTATTCCTCGTCGGCCAATTGCAATAATTGGCCGCGAATCAGCGGTCCGACGGACAAATCGAACGGGCCGGCGGCTTCATCCGCGCCGATTTGCTTAACGCCGGCCGATTGTTCGTGTCCGGGCATGGCGCGCAAGTCGCGTTCCCGCAAGGCAAACCCGGCATCCTCGGGAACGATGACTTGAAGCGGCTGTCCGTCGATGCTGACAAAGCAGGTGCGCAGGCTTTCGTGGCGCGCGACAATGCGGTCAAGCGCCGCGCGCAATACCTTCCGGTCCAGACAGCCCTGCAAGCGCACGCCGGCGGCGATGTGGTAAGCCGTCCCGGCGGCGTGGTCGAGCTGGTCGAGGAACCACAACCGCTGTTGCGCCCAGGACAACGGCAGCGGCCGGCTACGGTCGGCGGATAAAATCGGCGGCGAATCCGCCTGCGCGGCATGGCCGGCAATCAGGGCCAAACCAGCCGGCGTCGGTTGATCGAACAGTTCGCCCAATGTCACTTCGACGTTCAGTTCCCGGCGTAAACGCGCAACCAGTTGCACGGCAAGCAGCGAATGGCCGCCCAGTGCAAAAAAGTCGTCATGGCGGCCCACTTGTCCGACCTCCAGCAGTTCCCGCCAGATGGCGGCAATCGCGGTTTCCGCCGGGCCTTGCGGCGCTTCGTAAGGACGCGTTGCCAACGCTTCGTCATCCGGCGCCGGCAGCGCCTGCCGGTCGAGCTTGCCGTTGGCGCCCAGCGGCAATCCCGGCAACAGCACAAACGCGCCGGGCACCATATAATCCGGCAAGCTTTCGCCCAGCCGGACGCGCAGTTCGGCCGCAGTCAATTGACCGCCGTCTTTTGCTACCAGGTATGCCACCAACCGCTTGTCGCCGGCTTTATCCTCGCGGGCGATGACGACCGCTTCGCGCACGCCGGGGCATTTGAGCAGCAAGGCTTCGATTTCGCCCAGCTCGATACGGAAACCGCGAATCTTGACCTGGAAGTCGTTGCGGCCCAGGTATTCAACGCTGCCGTCCGCCAGCCAGCGGCCCAAATCGCCGGTTTTATACAAGCGGGCTTCGGCATCCGTGCTGAACGGATCGCGGATGAATCGCTCTTCGGTCAGCTCGGGCCGGTTCAAATAGCCGCTGGCGACGCCGATGCCGCCGATATGAATTTCGCCGGCCACGCCCAACGGCGCAAGCTGCAAGCCGGCATCAAGGATGTAAATCCGGATATTGGCGATCGGATGGCCGATAGGCACGATGCCGTCGTGCGCATCGGCGCGGCAACGCCAGGACGTCACGTCGATGGCGGCTTCCGTCGGCCCGTACAGGTTATGCAGTTCAATGTCCGGCCATTGCGCCAGGAACCGTTGTTGCAGCGCATAAGGCAAGGCCTCGCCGCTGCACAACACGCGGCGCAGACTGGGGCAGCGTTCCGCCCCGATCTGGTCCAGGAACACCTGCAACATCGACGGCACGAAGTGCATGGTGGTAATGCCGGACGTTTCAACACAGTCGGCCAGGTAATGCGGGTCTTGGTGGCCTTTCGGGCGCGCCATGACCAGCCGGGAGCCGGCCAGCAACGGCAGGAAGAATTCCCAGACCGACACGTCGAAACTGAACGGCGTTTTTTGCAGCACCCGGTCATCGGCGCCCAGCCGGTATTCGTCTTGCGCCCACAGCAGCCGGTTGACGACGCCGTCGTGCCGGTTCATCACGCCCTTGGGCTGGCCGGTCGAACCCGAGGTGTAGATCACATAGGCCAGGTTTTTGGCGCTTAAGCCCAGCGCGGCAGGATCGGGATTGTGTCCGGGCTGTTGCTTGAAGCCGGTTTCGGCATCCAGCGCGATCAACGGCACGGACAAATCCGGCAGCATCTTCAGCAAACGGCTTTGGCCCAGCAACGCCGCGGGCGAGCAATTGTCCAGCATGTAAGCCAAGCGTTCGGCCGGGTAATCGGGGTACAGCGGCACATAAGCGGCTCCGGCTTTCAGGATGGCGAACAAGCCGACCACCATCTCCAGGCTGCGTTCCGCGCAAATCGCGACCCGGTCGTCGGGCCGGATGCCAAGCCCTAACAAATGATGCGCCAAGCGGTTGGCCTGGAGGTTAAGTTCGCGATAAGTCAGCGCGGCATCGTCAAACATCAGCGCAACGGCGTCCGGCGTTTTTTCCGCTTGTTGTTCGAACAACCGGTGTATCAGGCAGTCGCGGGGATAATCCCGGTCCGTGTCGTTGAATTCGACCAGCAGTTGCCGGCGCTCGCCGTCCGCCAGGAAATCGTGCCGGTCGTAAAACCCATCCGGTTCCGCGGCGATGGCGCTTAACACCGAAACGTAATAACCGGCGATCCGCTCGGCCTGACCGGCCGACAGGCAGCCGGAGGATAACGCCAGTTCTATGCCTTTATCGGCGGTATAGCTGCAATTGACCGCCAGCGCAAAGCCGGTATCTTCAAAACCGCCGGCGTCGGTCACGCCGATTTCGGGCGAGTCTTTCAGCGCGTCGTAGACATGAAAATTGATGTAATTAAAGATAACCTCGTAAAACGGCACGCGGCCGTGATCGAGATGCAGCTGGAAATAGGGGTAATGGCGATGTTCCATGACCGCCAGTTCCGCATCGAATGTTTCGCGGATCAGGTCGGTCCAACGGGCATGTTGGAGTTTCCGGCGGAACGGCAGCGTGTTTAAAAACAGCCCCAACACCTTTTCGCCGTCCGCCCGCTCCGGCCGCACATTGCAGACCAGGCCGGTGGTCACGTCGGTTTTGCCGGACACCATGGCCAGCACCCGGATATGCGCGGCCAACAGCACCGTGCGCATCGGTACCTGCAACCCGGTTGCCAGTTGCTGCAACCGGGTTGAGATGTCCCCGGCAATACGGACTGTCCGTCGGCTTGCCTGCTCCGGCCCGTTTTTATCAACCGGCAACGCGCAAAATACATACTCGTCCAAATACTCGCGCCAAAACGCCTTATGTTGTTCGGAGTGCAAGGCTTGCCGCTCAAGCGCCACGGTCGCTTTAGGCGTTAACGAAAGCGGCGCCAGTTCCAGCGTTTCGCGCTTGGACAGAACCAGGTTCAAATATTCCCTGAACACCTCGGTTTGCAATGAAGCCACGCTCCAGCCGTCCAATATCGCGTGATGGAAACTCAAGGTGAACTGAATGGTTTTCTCGCCGCGCAGGTGGATGAACACCCTCAGCAGCGGCGCTGTATCCAGCGCGAACACGGTTTTTCTTTCATTGTCTATGAACTCGCTGACGATGCGATCCTGGCTTGCGGCGTCGGCAATGTCGATCACGGTCAGCGGTATTTGCGCGGTCGCATGCACCAACTGCAACGGTTCGCTGTAACTATATAAATCAAACGAAGTGCGAAGCACGGGATGCTTGCGGGCCAGCGCGTCCAGTACGGTGCGCAGCGCAGCCTCGTCCCATTCGGGCACGGTCAAAAGGCTGCTGAAAACGTCGTGGTACAGGCTTTGTTGCCGGGAAAACTGGTTGTGATAGACCATGCCCATTTGCAGCAGCGTGACCGCGTAGGCATCGTCTATCCCCGGCGGCAATTCGGCCCGGTCTTGCCGATCGATCGGTTGCATGGCGTCCTCCACCGCCGCGACATCGTCAGGCCGCGCAATCGCTTCGGCCAGCTCCGCTATGGTCCGGTGCTTGAAAATATCGACCACGGCGACAGCAAGGCCCGCCGCCTTGGCTTTGGCGACCACGGAAATGCAGCGGATCGAATCGCCGCCGACGGCAAAGAAATTATCGTTAACGCCGACTTTTTCCAGTTGCAACACCTCGGCCCAAATTTTAGCCAGGGCCAGTTCCGTTTCGCTTGACGGCGCTTGGTATTCGCCGGCCGCATAAGCTTCGCTTTCCGGCATCGGCAGCGCCTGCCGGTCGAGCTTGCCGTTGGCGGTCAGCGGCAAGTCCTGCAAGATCACAAACGCGCCGGGCACCATATAATCCGGCAAGCTTTCGCCCAGCCGGGCGCGCAGGTCGGACGCGGCCAATTGCGCGCCGTCTTGCGCCACCAGGTACGCCGCCAGCCGCTTGTCGCCGGCTTGGTCTTCGCGGGCGATGACCACCGCTTCGCGCACGCCGGGGCATTTGGCAAGACGCGCCTCGATTTCGCCCAACTCGATACGGAAGCCGCGAATCTTGACCTGGAAATCGTTGCGGCCCAGATATTCGATAGTCCCGTCCGCCAGCCAGCGTCCCAAATCGCCGGTTTTGTACAGCCGGGCTTCGGCATCAAGGCTGAACGGGTCGCGGATGAATCGCTCTTCGGTCAGCTCGGGCCGATTCAGGTAGCCGCGGGCAACGCCGGCCCCGCCGACGTAAATCTCGCCGGCCACGCCCACCGGCGCTGGTTGCAAGCGGGCATCAAGAATATAAAAGCGCAAGTCGGGAATGGGCTTGCCGACCACGCTGCCTGCCGAGGATTCGATATCCGAGCGCTTCAGCTTGTGATAGGTGCCATGCACCGTGATTTCGGTGATACCGTACATATTGACCAGCTGGGTTTGCTCCGTATCGTTATTTTCCAGCCACGGCAACAGCATATGAAACTCCAGCGCCTCGCCGCCGAAAACGACCGCGCGCAGCCCATGCCGTTCGGCGCTGCCGGCCTGGGCTGCGATCAATTGCCGGAATGCGCTCGGCGTTTGGTTCAGCACGGTGACGCGCTCGCGGCAAAGCAATCGATAGAACTCGTCCGGCGAGCGCGAAACGGCGTAAGGCACGACGACCAACCGGCCGCCGTACAGCAGCGCGCCCCACAGTTCCCAGACGGAAAAGTCGAACGCAAACGAATGGAACAAGGTCCAAACGTCGCCGGCGCCGAAACGGAACCAGGCGTCGGTCGCCGTAAACAGCCGCGTCACGTTGGCGTGTTCGATCATCACGCCTTTGGGCAATCCGGTCGAACCCGAGGTGTAGATCACATAGGCCAGGTTTTTGGCGGTCAGGCCGAGTGCCGCCGGGTCGGGGTTATCTTCGGAATATCCGGCCATCCCGGCATCCAGCAGCACGACCGGCAGGCCGCGATGCGGCAAGCTGTCTTGCAAATCGGTTTGGGTCAGCAGCGCGGCCGGGGAACTGTCGCTTAGCATATGCAGCAAGCGTTCGTGCGGATAGCCGGGGTCCAGCGGCACATAAGCGCCGCCGGATTTAAGAATGCCGAGCAGGCCGACGACCATGTCCAGGCTGCGTTGCACGCAGATTGCGACCCGGTCGTCGGGGCGGATGCCGAGCGCCAGCAGCTGGTGGGCGACCCGGTTGGCGCGCCGGTTAAGCTCGCCGTAAGTCAGGCTGAGGTCTTCGTAAACGGCTGCGATTGCGTTCGGCGTTTTTGCCGCTTGTTGTTCGAAAAGCTGGTGTATCGGGCAATCGCTTATGGTTTCCGGGCGTTCTCTGGGAACGATGAGTCCCGCTTGCGCTAGTTCCCAAGCTCCAGCTTGGGAATTCAGTGAGGGAAGCTCCAGCTTCCCGTCTCGCGAAGCTCTAGCTTCGCCAACCGGGTTCCCAAGCTGGAGCTTGGGAACCAGCGTAATACCGTTAAACTCAAACAACACTTGCCGCAATTCATCTTCCGGCACGATATTCAGGCTTTCGAGCGCCCGCGTAGGCTCTTTCTCCAGCGCCTCAACCAACTCCGCTATCGCGGTCTCAAGATAAGCGGCCATCCGCGCCGGATCGATCCCTTCGACGCATTGCGCGGTCAAACTAAACCCCTTGCCCAAATCATTAACCGACAGCGTGACCGGGTAATTAGTCCTTTCCTCGCTGCCGAGAATGCGCATGCCGTCCCAATCGGACAGGGCGGCCGCATCGTCGCTATGCCGGTAATTCAGCAAAGTCGTGAATAACGGCGCACCCGCCGGCACCGCGCTGCAACGCTGGGCCAGCGCCAGCGACGCTTGCTCATGATCCAGCATTTCGCCCAGGTTTCGATAGGTATCGGCTACGGCCCGGCGCACATCGGCATCAGCCAGCGGGATGCGTATCGGCAAGGTGTTGATGAACATGCCCAACGCCTGCTCCGCCCCGGCCGCGCCGTGTAGCCTGCCCAACAACACAGTGCCGAACACCACGTCCCGGCGGCCGGTGCAGCGCGCCAAAACCTGCGCCCAGGCGACATGGAACAGTACGGCGGCGGTGACGCCCTGCTGTCTGGCGCTATCGCGGATACGTTGCGCCGGCTCGTTTCCGAACAGTACAACCGCCTCGGCCACATACTCGCCGTTGCCTTGAATATCGGCGATGCCGAACGGCGCGGTCGCTTCGTCAACGTCGCCCAGCCGACACCGGAAATAGGCTTCATGTTCGGCCGGGGATACGGCCAGCGCCTGGGCGATAAAATTCCGGTAAGGCACGGGCGGCGGCAGGCTATCGCCCTGCCCTTGCAGCAACAGCCGAATCTCGGCCAGGGTCAGCGCCAAGGTGACGTGGTCGCAGACCAGGTGATGATTGAGTAGCGCCAGCAGCCATTCGCCCGACTGCGGATCGGCGGCGACGCAGGCTTTAAATAACGGCGCTTGTTGCAAGTCCAGGCGCAGCAAGCGCGGATCGGTTGCCGCGTACAATTGCGCCAACGCATCGTCTTCAGGGTTCAGCCCGATTTCCTCGACCGGCAGTTTCGCCGTCCGCTGCACCACTTGCACCGGCTGGCCCAAGCCTTGCCAATGAATCGCGCTACGCAACACGTCGTGGCGGTCGATCACGGTTTGCAACGCCGCCAGAAAAGCGTCCAAACGTTCGCGGCTGTCGAACACCATGACCGAACGCAACAGGTACGCGTCGCCCCTGGCTTCCAGCAAATGGTGGAACAGGATGCCTTCCTGCATCGGGGCCAGCGGGTAAATATCCTGGACGTTGGCGACGCCTTGCGGAACGCCGCCGACGACCAGGTCGATTTCGTCCTGGCTAAGCTTGACCAGCGGCAGCATGTCCGGGGTAATGGCGGCTGGCCGGACGGCCTCCAACAATGCCTGTTTGTGCGTCTTCAACAGCGCCAGCGTTGCCGGATCGATCACGCCTTTGGCCGCATGAATCACCAACTCCCCGTTATCCGAGGCAATCGTTATATTTTTTTGTTTCAGGTAGGCAAGCAACTCTTGCAGGGTCATAGTCTGAATTCCTCGGTCGTGCTGTGGTGAAGTGGTTGGGCAAAATGCTCCGGTATCAGGTTGGGCGGCGGTTCGGCAAGATCGGCGCTGGTTCCGACGACGGCGTCCGCCATGCCGGCAAGAGTCGGCGCGGCGAAAATCATGCGCATATTGGCGGTGAATCCTTGCCGGCGCAGCGGTTCCAGCAGGCCGACCAGCATCAGCGAATGGCCGCCCAATTCGAAAAAGTTATCGTGCCGGCCGACCCGATCGACGCCCAGCAGGTCTTGCCATATGCCGGCAATCAGGGTTTCGACCGGGCCTTGCGGGGCTTCGTAGGCATGTCTAACAACCAAAGCGCCGTCGGGCGCGGGCAATGCCCGGCGGTCCAGCTTGCCGTTGGCCGACAGCGGCAACTCGGGCAACTGCACAAAAACGCCAGGCACCATGTAATCGGCCAGGCTTGCGGCCAGTTGGGCGCGCAGTTCAGAGACCTGCAACTCGGCGCCGTCCTGCGTCACCAGGTAAGCCGCCAGCCGCTTGTCGCCGGGACGGTCTTCCCGAGCCAGCACGACCGCTTCCTTGATCAGCGGGTGTTCCAGCAGTCTGGCCTCGATTTCGCCCAGTTCGATACGGAAACCGCGAATCTTGACTTGATGGTCGAGCCGCCCCAGATAGTCGATATTGCCGTCCGGGCGGAAACGGACCAAATCGCCGGTTTTGTACAACCTGCCGCCCTGTTGGCCGAACGGATCGGGGATGAATTTTTCCGCGGTCAGGGCGGGCCGGTTCAGGTAACCGCGGCCCAGGCCGATGCCGCCGATATGGAGCTCGCCCGGAACGCCGACCGGCACCGGGTTAAGCCGTTTGTCCAGGATGTAGAGGCCGATGTTGGCGATCGGACGGCCTATCGGAATCGCGGTTTCGGCGCTGCCCGGCAGACAGGCCCAGTAGCTGACGTCCACCGACGCTTCGGTAGGGCCGTAAAGATTGTGCAATTCGGCCGGCAATTTTTGCTGGAAACGCGCGACCAGATCGGCCGGCAAGGCTTCGCCGCTGCAAATCACGCGTTTTAGCGGCGCGCAGGTTTCCGCGCCCGGCGTGTCGATAAAGACTTGCAGCATCGACGGCACGAAATGAATCGTGGTGACTCGCTCCCGGATGATGGTATCGATCAGCGCCTGGCTGTCTTTGTGTTCGCCGGGCATGGCGACAACCAGCCGCGCACCTGTCATCAACGGCCAGAAAAATTCCCAAACCGACACATCGAAGCTGTACGGCGTTTTTTGCAATACGCAATCGCCGGCGTCCAGCGGGTATTGCCGCTGCATCCATTGCAGCCGGTTGAGTATGCCCCGGTGCGGCACGCCGGCGCCTTTCGGCTGCCCTGTGGAGCCGGAAGTGTAGATGCAATAGGCCAGGTTTTCCGGCATCAGTTTTATGCCGGGATTGCTCGTCTTGCCGTTTGCCGGTTTTGCCCAATCGCCGTCCAGGCACAGCACGTAAGCCGCGCCGAAGCTGTGTTTGTCCCGCAAGCCGGCCTGGGTCAGCACCACCGGCGGTTTCATATCGTCCAGCATGAACTCAAGACGCCCTTGCGGATAATCGGGGTCCAGCGGCAGATACGCGCCGCCGGCTTTCAAAATGCCCAGCAGGCCGACCACCATTGCCAACGAACGCTCCATGCAAATGCCGACCGGCACGTCCGGCCCGACGCCTTTGTCCAGCAGGCGATGCGCCAATTGATTGGCCCTGGTGTTCAGTTCCGCATAGCTTAACGTCTGCCCTGCAAAAAGCAGCGCGGCGGCATCCGGCGTTTTTTCCGCCTGGGCTTCGAACAGTTGATGGATATAGCGGTCCTTGGGATAGTCGACTTCGGTCGCATTCCAATCGAACAAAATCCGCCGCGTTTCAGCCGGCGTCAGCAGCAGGAGTTCGGAAACGGGGACATCGCCGGGACAGCCGGCGATGCTTTCCAGCAACTGCCGCATGTGCTTCGCCATCCGCGCGATGGTGATCTCATCGAACAAATCGGCGCTGTAATTAAAACTGCAATGCAAGCCGTTTCCCGCGTTCGAAACGTTCAGGGTCAAATCGAACTTGGCGGCATTCATTTTTGCATCGGCCATATCGAAATGCAGTCCGGCAACGTCCAGCGCATCCATAGCCGCATTCTGGTACACCAGCATCGCCTGGAACAGCGGCGTCCGGTTTAACTCGCGCGCCAGTCCCAACGCTTCGACCAGGCGTTCGAACGGCAAATCCTGGTTGTTTTGCGCGTCCAGCAGATGCTTGTTGACGCGGGCCAGCAGTTCGGTAAAGGTCGGGTTGCCGGATAAATCGGTTCTCAGCACCAGCGTGTTGACGAAAAAACCGATCAGGTTTTCGATGTCCCGATGGTTGCGATTGGCGACCGGGTAGCCGACGCAGATGTCGTGTTGCCCGGAATGGCGCGCCAACAGCACATTGAACGCGGCCATCAGCACCGCGAATAACGTCGTGCCGGCCTTGCGGCTTAACTGGACCAGCGCCGCCGAAACGTCCCGCGGCAACGCAAACTCATGGTTTGCGCCGCGGTACGACATCACCGCCGGCCTGGGCCGGTCGGCCGGCAGTTCCAGCGCGTCCGGCGCGGCCTCCAGGCGTTGCCGCCAATAGGAAAGTTGCCTGTCGTATAGCTCGCCTTGCAGGCGCCGGCGTTGCCAGGCGGCGAAGTCGGCGTATTGGACCGGCAACTCGGATTGCGGCGACGGCCGGCCGTTTTTAAAAGCCTCGTAATAGGTCCCGACTTCCTTGATCAGCAGTCTTAACGACCATTCGTCCGAAACGATATGATGCAAGGTCGTCAGCAAGACATAGCGCTGCTCGCCCAGTTTGAGCACGGCGGCTCTTAACAACGGCGTTTGTTGCAGGTCGAAAACGCGGTGCGCTTCCTGCCGTTCGAGCACGTCGGCAACGAAGCCTTGCCGGAATTCATCCAGCGCGGTTAAGTCGATCAGGCCGACGCCGATTGCCGTTGCGTCGTGGATGACTTGCCGGACTTCGTTGCCGTCGATCCGAAACGACGTCCTTAACGCTTCATGGCGGCGGACGACTTCGTTCAACGCCTGTTCCAATACCGCTATGTTCAGGTTGCCTTGCAATTGCACCACGCCGGCCATGTTGTAAAACGGGTTATCGGGTTCCATTTGCGCCAGGAACCACAGCCGTTCCTGAGCGAACGACAGCGGGCATGGCGAATGCTCCGCCCGTTTACCGATGGCTTGGTTGGCGGCGGTCGATTTTTCCTTGATGCGTTTTAACAACAGGGCCTGTTTTTCTTTGGACAGGCCGGCGATTCGGTCGGTATGGCTGGGCATGTTTAAAAATCCTGATTATCAAGGTAAGTCGGGGGGAATTTTTTGTTATTCACTGATGTTATTCACTGTCCACGAAAAGCACGAAAAATAGCAGCCGTAGTTTTGTCGCTAACGGCATCTACCCGGCATTCATTCCTCGTTCCCACGCAGCGCGCTCGTCGTTATACACATCTCGACGTAGGCCGGAATAAGCCTGTCCGCGCGTTAAGCGCAGGACTGGTGTTTCCGGCGCTCCGATTGCCGGAAAAGCTTCCGCTCCTGCTCACGCCCCTTACCTACATCCATGTAGGTAACATCCGCCCTTGCTGACGCCGGGCGGACTTATTCCGGCCTACATCCGGGGCCGGCATTTCAGCCTTCATGCCTAAATGACGGTCTTGAACAGACTTGTGTATAACGACGAGCGCAGCGCGTGGGAACGAAACGTACTTGAAGATCTATGTATAAAGACAAGCGCAGGAGCCTGGGATCAATGTCGCTTTATTCCTCAAGCGGGACGGGGTTTGCAACCCCGTCCCTAACGTTTTTACGATGTCTGAACGCCCTATGGCGCGTGCAAGCTTCACTTGCCGACCAGAAAATGGCTGACTTCTTCATCGGAAAGCTGTTCGAGTTCCGCGATCAACTCATCCAAAGAACGGTCGTCGTGCTGTTCAATTTGCAGCCGGGCCAGCTCGGCGGCCTGCAATTCGACGGTCGGCAATTCGAACAGCATCTTCGCCGGCACATCGACATTGAACACGCTTTGAATACGCGACTTGACTTGAATCGCCGCCAGCGAATGCCCGCCTTGCTCGAAAAAATCGGTATCGACGCCGACCGCTTCAAGGCCCAACACTTCTTGCCAGATCGCCGCCAAATCGGCCTCCAGCCAGTTCGACGCCGGTTTTAATTGCCGTGCCGGTAAAGCCGGTTCCTTGATATGCAACAACGCGAGACGATCCCGTTTGCCGTTCGGCATTAACGGCAATTCGTCCAAAGCGATATAGCCGGACGGCAGCATGTAATCCGGCAGCGTTTGCTTGAGATAAGCCTGTAAAACCGGCGTTTCCGGCACAGCGGCGGATTGGCTTGCAACCAGGTAGGCAAGCAATTTTTTATGGCCGGATGCGTCCTCTTTCGCCAACACCGCTGCATCCCGGATAGACGGATGTTGTTGCAGGCGCTCTTCGATCTCGCCCAGCTCGATCCGGTAGCCGCGAATCTTGACCTGGTTGTCGATGCGGCCTAAAAACTCAATCTCGCCGTCGCCGCGAAAACGCGCCAAGTCGCCGGTTTTGTAGAGCCGTTCGCCGTTTGCAGCGAACGGGTTGGGAATAAATTTTTCCGCTGTCAGCGCCGGTTGATTCAGGTAGCCTTGCGCCAAGCCGTCGCCGCCTATGCACAGCTCGCCGCCGACGCCTATCGGCACCGGCTGGAGCTGCCTGTCCAGGATATAAATCCGCACGCCGGCTATGGGGCGGCCTATCGGCAGCGTGGCTCCTGAGTCATCTTTTGCGCTGAGATAAACGCTGCTCCAAACCGTGCCTTCGGTCGGGCCGTATTCGTTATAAAACTTAGCCTCGGGCAATTTTTTACGATGCTCGGCGGCGATGTCGCCCGAACAAGCCTCGCCCGCGACGATAACCGCTTGCAACGTTTTTAATCGGGCAAGATTCCTGTCGTTGATAATGGCCGCATAAAACGACGGCAAAGCCAACAAATGGCTGACCCGGTGGCGATGAATCAGTTCGGCAAGCCCGGACGGATCGGACAGCTCATCCTGCTGCGGCAGGCATAAACAGCCGCCCTGGCTTAAGGTCCAGAAGATCCCGGCGACCGAGCTGTCGAACGCAAACGAGGACAGCAGCAGGAAGCATTCCAGCGGTTCGCGGTAATAATCCGTCCTGGCCAGGGTCGAATGCAGCAGATTGCGATGGCTGACCGCGACGCCTTTGGGCCGGCCGGTGGAGCCCGAGGTATAAATGATGTAGGCGGTGTTGCCCGGCGATAGCGGACGCGACAAGGCGCGATTGGCCGGGCCTTGGTCCGGCTGTCGATCCAGGCAAAGCACGTCGACAGCCCGATGCTTAAATTCATCGGCCAATGCGCTTTGGGTCAGCACCAAGCCGATGTCGGCATCGTTCAGCATGAAATCCAGCCGCTCTTGGGGATAGCTCGGGTCCAACGGCACATAGGCGGCCCCGGCTTTGAGCACGGCCAGCAATCCGACAATCAGCTCGACGGAACGTTCGGCGCAAACGCCAACCCGGCATTCGGGACCGACTCCCAAGTCCAGTAAGCACTCGGCCCATCGTTGCGCCCGATTATTCAATTCGCCGTAACCGATGCGTTGACCGGCAAACACCAACGCCGTTTTGTCCGGCGCGGCCTGCGCCTGTTGTTCAAAAAGCCGGTGAATTAACGCCGTACCCTCCAAGGCCCGCCCTACGCCGCTCCAGTCGTCAAGCAGTTGCCTGGTTTCCGTTTCAGGCAGCAGCGGCAATCGGCTCAACGGCAATTCGCGATTGCCGACAGCACCGGCCAGCAACGTTTGTAAATGCCCGGCCATTCCGGCAATAGTCCCGGCATCGAATAAATCGGTGCTGTATTCGAAACTGCCCAGCAGTTTGCCGCCGTGCTCATCGATAAACAAACTCAGGTCGAATTGGGCGCTACGGCTGTCCATCGCCAGCGGCATTGCCGATACATCCCGCATCCGAAATTCCGGCATCGGCACGTTCTGCACCGCCAGCATCGCCTGGAACAACGGCGCATGGCTGGTATTCCTGACCGGATTCAGCGCGTCCAGCAATTGGCCGAACGACAGGCTCTGGTGGTCCAGGTCCTGCAAAGCCTGGTTGCGCAATTGCAGCAGCAGTTCCGGGAAGGTTAGCTCCGGTTCCAGCCGGCAGCGCAACACCAGTGTATTGACGAAAAAGCCGATCAACGCTGAGGTCCTGCTTTGGTTGCGCCCGGCCACCGGATAGCCGATGCAAATGTCCTTGCTGCCGGTATAGCGGTACAGCAGCGTATTGAACGCGGCGGCGATTATCATGAACAGCGTCGCGTTGTACTGCTTGCCCAATTGCTTCAACGCATCGCTGAGTCCGGCGGAAAATTCGAAATGATGCATGCCGCCGCGATAGCCGGGCGACGGCGGCCTGGGCCGGTCGGTCGGCAGTTCCAGCAACGGCGGCGCGCCCGTCAGTTTTTGCCGCCAATATGCCAGATGCTTGTCCGACGGTTGCCGGCGTTGCCACAGGCAAAAATCGCCGTACTGAATCGGCAATTCCGGCAAGGTTGACGGCTTGCCTTGGCTATAAGCTTCGTACAATGCCGCGACTTCCTGCATCAACACGCCGACCGACCAACGATCCGAGACGATATGATGCAGCGTCAACAGCAGGATATGGCGGCGCTCGCCGACTATCGCCAGCAGCGCCCGCAACGGCGGCTGTTCGGCGAGTTGGAACGGGCGCTGGATAAAATCGTCGGCGCAGTGGCGGAATAGTTCCATCGACTGGTCAAAACCGGAAAAATCCAGCCGGGCCACAGGCAAACCGCTGCCGGGCAAAGCCTGCTGGCCGTTCTCGGTAAACCGGCTGCGCAGGATTTCATGACGTCTGACCACCTCATCCAGGCTGTGCTGCAAGGCTTGCGTGTTCAGTAAACCGTCGAATTGCACGGCCCCGGCGACGTTATAGATCGGGTTGTCCGGCTCCAGTTGCGACATGATCCATAAGCGCTGCTGCGAATACGATAACGGCGCCGGCTGGTCGCCATTGCGTTTGTTGATAACGCCTTCGGCAGGAGTATCGTTTTTTTTAAGCCTGGCAATCAGCTGTGCGCGGTTGGTTTGCTGTTGCCCGGCTTGTGTTGTTGTGTGGGTCATGTTTTTTTCCAAAGTTTTAGCCCTGCGCGTTACCCTCGTTCCCACGCGCCGCGTGGGAATGCAGTGCAGGACGCGCTGCGTCCCGTATTACGCCGGCTTCGTCATCTGAATTCCCAAGCCGGAACTTGGGAACCAGCGTAATTTTCTATACGCTAACCGTGACTCGCGGCGCAGCGCGCCTTGACTGCATTCCCACGCGGCGCGTGGGAACGAGAGAACAAACGAATACGTTCACAGTCTCGGCCCGTGGGAGCAAATGCCTCGCCCTAGCTCACTCGCCGCCCAAATAAATATCATCCCGTCCATACAGCCGCCGCGCATCGGCAAAACCTTTGCCATGGCAAGCCGCCAGCACTTTGCCGATTTCCTTGATATAAGCGTCGTCGTCTTCCGGCTCCAGGGCCATGAAATATTGCAGCCACGGCTCGCGGCCTATCGCGTAGATATAAACCCGTTCGGTTTGCACCGCGTCCAACAGGTTCAAAGCGGCCTCGGCATCGCTGCCTTTCGAGCGCCGCGACTGGCAATGCTTGTGCTCGGGCAATTTCGGCAGCAGCGGGCCGTACACCCAGGACAACGGCGCGCCTATGCATTCCATGCCCAAAAATACGGTCTGGATTGGGCCGTACTCGGCGCACAGGTTTTCGTACATGCGCCGGTCCAGGCAGTTGGAATCGGCCGCAAACAACAAGCGCTGTTGCCCGGCTGCAATCAAATAGCCGCTTTTGGCGAACGGCAGGTCGTTATGTTCGCCAAGGAACGGCGCCGCGACGATCTCGCCGCCGGAAAACTTAATCGCATCCAGCGGATCGACTTCAATGACATTGCTAAAGCCCAATTCCCGCGCCATCAGCTTCATCGAAATGTCGCCGTAGAAAATGCCGGAACTTTTCGGCACCACCAGACAACCGATTTTGTGGCGAAGGCGCAGCAAGGTTTCAAACACGTAGTGATCGTGATGGACATGGGTGATCAGCACATAATCGATATGCGCCGGCAAGTCCTGGAAGCTGTAACGGTCGATGCCGCCCTGGCTGGGCTGTATCGCAATGAAAGGATCGATCAAAATCGCCACGCCGTTGTATTCAATCAATACGCCGGCATGGCCGAGATAACGAACCCGTACACCGCTACCCTGCCAGGCTTCGGTTACGCGCGGCGGTTGCTCGGTCAGCAGGTTGATCAATTTCTTGTCGTCGGCTGCATCCAGCCCCAGCACTTCGCGTATGTAAGATAAAGGTTGCGGCCAGCTGTCCAGTTTGAACAACTCGTCGATTTGCGCTTGGGCAAACGGTATGCTCCATTCGATGCTGTCGTGTTCCGGCAAGCGTGGCGTGCTCATGTAATAAGGCCGGGCGCGGTCGTGAGTCTGGGTGAACAGGCGTAGCGATTGCAGGTGTTTTTTGTAATGCGGGCTTTTGTAGAACAGGCTTTCGATACAGCGCACGATAGGCCGGTTGTTGTAGTCGTACAGCAATTCGACATAGCCGCGCAACGATTCGGGCAGCATTGCGTAATACGGCTCCAGGCTTTGCCCGGCGGCTTCCCGGTCCAGCAGGTTCTGAAACTCGATCAAGTCCCGGGCCATTTGCAGATTGCCGCTATGCTCGCTGTCCATCCGTTCCAGCATTTGTCCGATTTCCGCCGACCGCTCGACCGGAATATTGACGAACGCCCCGCCCAGTAATTTGGGATTGGCGCTGGATTTGACGTGAATCTCGGGATTTTGCAAATACGAACCCAGGTTTTTTTTCTGGTAGTTCAGCATGTGCAGGCTGTAAGGCACCGGCGAAAAAGTGTGCGGCCAAGCCACCCAATTGTCGACCAGCGCTTCCACCGCGGTCGAGTCGGCCAAGCGGTATAGGGTTTTATCGTTCATGATGTTGTTCTCTAATCATTGTAATTATTGTGCGGGTTGCCAAGCGCCAACTTCTCTGGATGCATTTGTTACTTCGTTCGGAACGTTGCGAATTAGACCTTCCAGGTTTTGAAAACCTGGAAGGTCTGTCTATCGGCCTGTTTCTCGCGAAGCAAGTTTTTTCATTCCACCGCCTCAAGCGATTCCACAGCCTGGCACTCCGCCATCCGGTCGACAAACTTGGCCACTGTCGTCGCCTCAAACAAAACATTGACCGGCACTTCGATATTGAACAGTTCCTGCACTTTGGCCGTCACTTGCACGCCGGCCAGCGAATGGCCGCCCAGTTCGAAAAAATCGTCGTGAATGCCCAGTTGCTGCACGCCCAACACTTCCCGCCAAATATCGGCCACGGCTTGTTCCGCCTCATCGCGCGGCGCGACATAGGCCTGCTCGTCGCCAGCCAGCCCGGCCAAGGCGGGCAATGCGTTACGGTCCAGCTTGCCGTTGGCGTTTAACGGCATCGCGTCCAGCCATATCCACGCCGACGGCAGCATGTATTCCGGCAAACAATGCCGGACATGGGCTTTCAAATCTTCGTTATCTACCGCGCCGCCGGGTTCCGACACCAGGTAAGCGGCCAAGCGCTTGTTGCCCGGCGCGTCCTCGCGCACGATCGCCGCCGCCGTTTTTATCGCCGGGTGCCGCAGCAGGCAGGCTTCGATTTCGCCCAGCTCGATCCTGAATCCCCTGATTTTGACCTGGTGGTCGATTCGGCCCAGGAATTCGATATTGCCGTCGGCAAGATAGCGCGCCCGGTCCCCGGTTTTATATAACCTGCCGCCGGTTCCAGCGAACGGGTCCGGGATAAACTTTTCCGCCGTCAGCCCGGCCTGATCCAAATAACCGCGACCGATACCGTCGCCGCCTATCGCCAATTCCCCGGCAACCCCGATCGGCAGCAATTGCAACGCCTCGTCCACGACATAGATGCGCATATTGTCTATCGGCTTGCCTATCGGCACGCTGTTCTCGTCTTGCGGCTTCATAACCGCGTAAACGCTGCTCCACACCGTCGCTTCGGTGGGGCCGTATTCGTTAAACAAAGCCGTATTCGGCAAGCGATTGAAATGCAGCTCAGTGAGCGGATTGCTGCAAGCCTCTCCGGCGACAACAACGGTATTCAAGGTTTTCAGCGCGACGGTCGGCACGTGCTCCAGCAGCAATTCGTAAAGCGACGGCAGCGCCAACAGATGCGTTACCCGGCGTCGTTCGATCAGCGCCCCCAATGCGGCAGGATCCTTGACCTGGCTGTCCTCCGGCAAGCACAAACAGCCGCCCTGGCTCAAGGTCCAGAAAATTCCGGCCACCGAACTGTCGAACGCAAACGACGGCAGCAGCAGGTAACAGCCGACCGTATCCGGGTAATAGGCTGTTCTCGCCCAAGTGGAATGCGCCAGGTTGCCGTGGCTGACGACCACGCCTTTGGGCCGGCCGGTCGAACCGGAGGTGTAAATGACATAGGCCGCGTTATCCGCATGGAGCGGTATTTCCGGGTTATCGGCGCTGCAATTGGCATAACTGTTTACGTTGTCCACGCACATCGTCGCCATATCGCCGCAGTCCAGGCTCGGCAGCAACGCGGTGTCGGTCAACAGCCACCTGCAACCGGCATCCTGTAGCAAATAAGCCTGGCGATCTTTGGGATAGGCCGGATCGACCGGCACATAGACCGCACCGGTCTTGAGTATCGCCAATATCCCGACCGCCATTTCCGGGCAACGCGAAATGCATAGAGCAACGCGTCGCTCAGGTCCCGCGCCTTGCGCCAACAGGCAATGCGCCAGACGGTTGGCCTGCGCATTCAACTCGGCATAGCTCAGCTTCCGCTGCCGGTAAACCAGTGCGACGGCTTGCGGTTGCTGGCGGGCAACGGCTTCGAAATGGCTGTGTATTGTGTTGCAGCGCGGGTAATCCCTATCGGTTTCATTCCATGCCGCCAGCTGCTTGCTTTCGGACAGGCTCAACAGTTGCAGTTCCGACAAGCGTCTGTCGGGATCGGCAATCATGCCGTACAGCAGGTATTGAAAATGCCCGATCAACCTTAGCACGACGGCGCGGGACAACACCTCGCTACGATACTGGAACGAAGCGGCCAGTCCTTCCTTGGTCTCCGCCATCAGCAAGGCGATATCGAATTGCGCGGCGACCTCGTCCAAGGCATAGCTCTCGGCCGGCAGGCCTGCCCAATCCAGCGTTATGTCCGGCATGCCTAAAGCCAGCTCGGCGGCGCCGGATGCGCCGCCGCTTTGCAGCACGAACCAGGCACGGAAAAACGCCGACGCGCCTTGCTCGCGCTCGGGCTGCAATTTTTCCACCAGCAGCGAAAACGGATAATGCTGATGCGCCAACGCGTCCAGCACGACCGCGTTGACCTCGGCCAGATAATCGCTAAAGCGCTGTTCGGCGGACGGGTGCGAACGTAGCGCCACCGGGTTGACGAAATAACCGACGCTATCGGCAAACTCGCGTTTCGGCCTGCCCAGCGTCGGCGAACCGACGATGATGTCCTGCTGGCCGCTGTAGCGGTAAAGCAGGGTTTTGAACACGGTCAGCAATAGCGTATACAAGGTTGTGTTCCGCTCGGCGGCCAATCGTTTAAGGTTTTGCAGGGTATCCGGCGTGAGGTTCAGCGTTTCCGCACGGCCCCGGCTTGACGGCGAACCGGCGCTTTGACGCTCAACCGGCAAAGCCAGTTTCGGCAGTTCGCCGGATAATTGGCCGCGCCAATATTGCCAGTCCTGCTCGGCTTGATTAGCGGACAGATAGGCCGACTGCCAAGCCACATAATCGGCATAGCTCGCCGCGGGCTTCGGCAAATCCCGAGCCTGCCCGAGATAATGCGCCTTGAACTCTTGCAGCAGAATCGACAAGGAGCGGAAATCGACGACGATGTGATGCGCGCAAAATACCAGTACATGATTGTCATCGGCACAACTGAACAAGGCGGCTCTCAGTAGCGGCCCCTGCTCTAAATCGAACGGTTCGCGCACAAAAGCGGCAATGTTTTCCCGGCGTTGCCCTTCGTTATCGCAAGCCACGCAAACCAGTTGGGGCCGGATTTCCGTCAACGGAATGTAGACTGTTTGTGTCTGCCGGTTAAGCCGGAAGCCGCTGCGTAATTGGCTATGACGCTCGAACAGCGCAACTAATGCACCGTGTAATGCCGCTTCATCCAGCTTGGCATCGATACGTATCGCAACCGGCATGCTATACAACGAACCGTCCGCTTCTATTCGATTGGCGATCCACAAAGCCTGCTGACCGAACGATAACGGCAGCTCGCCGTTATCGTCGATCGCCGTTATCGGCTCGGCTCGAACTTGCCCAGTCTTAGCCAATTTCAAGGCCAGTTCCGCGCACTCAACCAGGGAATGATTGCCGAGCAGTTGCGCCACCGGCAAATCGATAAGCAATAAGGCGTCGATAACGTATTTCAATTCCACCGCTTTCATCGAATCCATGCCCAAACTCGGTAGCGATTGCGTTACATCGACAGCTTCGGCAGCCAAGCCCGACAGCATCGCTACCTTTCCGGTCAAATACCGGGTCAATAGATGGACGCCTTCGGCATCGGCAACGGATAGCAAGGCCTGCCGCGATAAAGTCCGCTCCAGGCCGGTCCAAGGCTCGACCGTATCAGACAGCGCAGGTTCCCAATCTCCGGATTGGGAACTAGCGGCGTGGGAACTAGCCGTAGCTACGCGGCCACCACCGTCCAGCGCATCGACAGCAACAACCTTAAGCTGTTGCTGCTCGAAAGCCTGCCGGCAGGCCGATCTCCTGATTTTGCCGCTGCTGGTTTTCAAGATCGCGCCCGGTTTCAACAACATGACGGTATCGGCCTGTATGCCGCATTCCTCGACCAGCCGGGTGCGTATCGCGGCAATCTCGGCCCGGTAATCGGTCTGCCTTAAGCGCTTGCGTTTCAGTTCGGCCAGCACGACCAGTTTTTCGCCGTCGTCCCCGGAAACCGAAAAAGCGGCCGTAGCGCCGGGAGTCAGCGCATCGCTTGCCGCTTCGACGGCATATTCCAGATCGTGAGGGTAATAATTGCGGCCGCGGATGATGATCAGGTCTTTCAAGCGCCCGGAAACGAATAATTCGCCACGCTCGATAAAGCCTAAATCGCCGGTGCGCAGCCAACGGTTTTGCTCGTCGATGAACGCCTGTCCGGTCGCCGCCGGATTCTGCCAATAGCCCAGGCTGATGCTGGGGCCGCCGAGCTGGATTTCGCCGATTCGGCCTTCGCTGCACGGTTCGCCGGTTTCGGGATCGACAATGCGAATTCGTTGCCCGGCATCGACATCAACGCCGCCGCAACCGACCAGATGGCGGATCGCATCATCGTTATACAGCGCAGGGCGCGCTTTACCTTGCTCCAAATCGGCCTTGAGAAAAGCCGCCACCGTAGGTTCGCTATCTTTATTGCCGCCGGTAACCAACAAAGTTGCTTCGGCCAAGCCGTAACAAGGATAAAACGCTTTACGGCTGAATCCGCATTCCGCGAAGGCCGCGCTGAAACGATCCAGGGTATCGGGATTAACAGGTTCCGCGCCGTTGAAAGCCAGCCGCCAACTGCCAAGATCAAGCCCCGCCTTTTCTTCGGCGGTTATTTTTCGCGCACACAGCTCGAACGCAAAATTCGGCCCGCCGCTGGTATGGGCGCGATAATCGCTAATCGCTTGCAACCAACGGACCGGTTTTTCCAAGAACGCCATCGGCGGCATCAGAATGGCGCTGGCCCCGCAATATAAGGGCTGCATGACGTTGCCGATCAAACCCATGTCATGGTAAAGCGGCAACCAGCCGACCACGGTCGAATCGGCATTGTGGCCGAAGCGCCGCTTGATCAGCTGCTGATTCGCCATCAGGTTACCATGGCTGATTATCACGCCCTTGGCATTGCCGGTGGAACCCGAGGTGTATTGCAAAAAAGCCGGATCATGGCCGTGCAATGCCGGCAGATGCCAAGTGCTTGCATCCACGGCGGAAAGCGTGTCGGTCATCAGCCAGTTTTTATACCCAAAGGGCATAAGTTTCGTTTGAGCAGACAAGCTGCTCAACTCAGCTTTATCTAACAATCCAAAACTGCCGCCAGCCAATTGGCGAACCGCATTGGCGACGCTTTGGCTGCTGAGAATCACCGCAGCCTGACTGTCGTCGATGATCGCCTGCAAGCGCGGCATGTGGCGGCCGTTGCTCGGCGGATACGCCGGTACCGCAATGACGCCGGCATAAAGACAGGCGAAAAACGCGACGATATAGTCCAAGTCGGGCGGATACAGCAAAATCGCGCGCTCGCCCTGCAATCCCGCAGCCTGCAAGTGTACGGCCAGTTGCCTGGCTTGCAGATCCAACTCGCCGTAAGTCAAGGACTTGCTTGGCCGTTCGCCGTTTTCCAGGAAGGTATAGGCGGTGCGATGCGTTTGCCGCTCCGCCCGCAAACGTAATAATGCAATCAAGGATGCGGCGTTGTCGAACGGAGCATCCCCGTTTGCGCCGTCAAAACCGTGTTGTTTGTTTAACATATCTGCCTTACTCTCGTTGAATGAGTCGTCTGTTGAATTGCAGTTGCCAGGAATCGCCGCCTCGCGCTATGCTTGCATGGCCTTATCCCGACCTATGTTGCTGCATTGCCTATAATCGGCAGCCAATTCCAAATCGGTCGGTACATGAAACTCCAATTGTTCCCGGCAATAATTTCGCCAATCGTCCGAAACCCGGTCGAACACCACGTCCTCCCCATGCCACATCGACGCGGTAACGCTAAAATCCTGATGCAGGTAGACCACGGCGTCATCCGCCAGCGTCGGCCGCCAGCCGGAAAACGGCTCGAATGCTTGGGCCGGATAGGCCTTGCAATAGGAACGCTCCGGTCTTTCCGAGGCAATGCCGCTATCTTGCTCCGCCTGTTGCAACAGCGTTGCGGCTTCCACTTGTGCCGCAGCCAAGGCTATTCGATAAGGCGTTCTAAGATCGCGACCGCTATTGGCTGCATCGGCTCCGGCTTCAAGCAAAATCCGAACGATAGCCGAATCGCCGCGACCGGCAGCCCAAGCCAACGCGGTCCAACCGTAATCGTCCTTTTGCTCCAAATCCTCGCCGCTTTCAATCAAAGCTTGAATACCATGAATATCGCCCGCTTTCGCGGCTTCAATCAGCTGTGCTTCATTCATAAATCGTCTCCTAATGCCAAACCGGAATTAAATCGTCCCAACGCAGAGTAGACGATTGGCGATAACTTTTGTCTCATAATTGTTTTTCATCATGCTCTTTTGCTGCGTTTTCTTATTGAATTTTCACTGGCGATAATGCCGTATTGCGTCATTTTATCGATAACCTGTTGTACGCAGACGTCCAGGTCTGTGGTGCCGGTATGCACGGTGAGTTCGCAATTTTCCGGCGCTTCGTAAGGCGAGGTGATGCCGGTGAATTCCGCCAACTGCCCTGCCCTGGCTTTTTCGTAGAGGCCTTTGACATCGCGCGACTCGCAAATTTCGATCGGCGTGTCGCAATAGATCTCGATAAAGTCGCCGGCCTCCACTATGCCGCGCACACGTTGGCGGTCCACGCAATAGGGCGAGATGAACGCGGTCAGCACAATGATGCCCGCTTCCATAAAAATCTTGGCCGTTTCCCCGACACGGCGAATGTTTTCCTGGCGGTCTTGAACCGAAAAGCCCAGGTCGCCGCACAAACCGTGACGGACATTGTCGCCATCCAGTACAAAGGTGCGGCAGCCCCGGTGGTGCAGCGTTGCTTCGACGGCGTGAGCCAGCGTGGATTTGCCGGACCCGGATAAGCCGGTGAACCATAAGATTGCGCCGCGATGGCCGTTTTGGGCTTCGCGCTGAGCGCGGGTAACGGTCGCATGATGCCAAACGACGTTGGTTGAGACCGGTAGTTGTGTAGTCATATCTGAAATCATCCGTACCCTTCTTTTTCTGTTTTTGAAATTGCGGCTTCCAGCTTAGGAACGCGCATGAATAACTTGAGTTGGATAATGCGTCTTGAGATCGCTTCCGTTCGAAAACCGGATAATCCCGTTCCAATACAAAGCGGACGATTGACTGTGATCTTTTCCTCATTGACGTTTTCGATGCGCTCGATCCGGCTGCGGCAGAGGCTTTTCTATCGTTCCCACGCTCCGGATCTTCTATCGTTCCCACGCTCCGGCGTGGGAACGCAGTTCGGGACGCTCCGGCGTCCCGTTTCACTAAACCACAATCTTAAAAAGACGCTACGAAGCTGGTACGCCACACTTCATGATCTATGCAGCACACGAAGGAAGCCGACGCTGGAGCGTCTGAGACTGCATTCCCACGCCGGAGCGTGGGAACGATAATCCCAGATACTTCCCAACCTCCGCCCGTCAAACGTGCCTTATCGGTAATACCACTTATTGATTCAAGGCCTTGACTTCTCTAACCTGACGGTATGAACAAAGCAACATTCTCGGTACGAGCCTATTTACTTTACGGGAAGCTGGGTTAATCACCTGCCGTAGTCACACAGAACCTGATTATCTTGATATGAAACGATCATAACTATTCGCTTGATCGAGCGGCAGCCCAAACGGGGGAATACAGATGATAATGAATCTACGGGAGCATAGACGGAACGTCAGACTTGCCGATCCGGGCGGTGAAGAGGAACCTATCCGCTTTGAGTTGTTTAGCGATGAACGCATGGCGCAACATGCCGCCAGTCTGGCCAAAGCGCAAAAAACCCGGATTATTCCGGACGGAGGCGTCGATCTGATGCCTCGGGTACGCGAAAACTCCAGGGTGCTGTTTGAAGCTTACCGGGTCATCGGCAAGACCGCGCTTGAACACCGCGCCATTACCCCGGCCGCCGAATGGCTGCTCGACAATTTCCATGTGATTGAAGAGCAGGTCAATAACATCAATGTCAACCTGCCGGAAAAATTTTACAAACAGCTGCCCAAGTTAATCGACGGCTTTCTTGCCGGTTACCCCCGCGTCTACGGTATTTCCTGGGCGCTGGTCGCTCATACCGACAGCCGCTTTTCCGCTGAGCAATTGAATCATTTCATCCGCGCCTATCAAGAGGTTCAACCGCTCAGTATCGGCGAGCTATGGGCGATACCGATCACGCTGCGTATCGTGATGATCGAGAATTTACGTAGGCTGGCGCTAAAAGTCATGCGTTCGCAGGAAGGACGGCGGCTGGCCGATCAATTCGTCGATCAAATCGACAAATCCGACCTCTCGACCCTGACCACTGTCTTGCCGCCCGCGCCTTTGCGGCAGGCTTTTGCCGTGCAGATCGTGCAACGCTTGCACGAACCGCATCCGGGCCCCGCGCCTACACTCGATTTCCTAAACGACTGGCTGGCCGAACAAGGCGTCGCGCTGGATGAAATCGTCCATCGCGAACATGCCGGCCAGATTGCCGCCAATCTGACCGTACGCAATATCATCACCAGTATGCGCACGCTGTCGGCCTACGACTGGCCGCAATTTGTCGAAGACGCGAGTCTGGTGGATAAATGCCTGCGCGTTCACCCCCGTTACAGCGAGATAGATTTCCTGACCCGCGACCGCTACCGTCACGCGATTGAGAATCTCGCCAAACATTCGCCGCATTCCGAGCTGGAAATTGCCCGTAAAGTCATCGACAAGGTTGACCAGGTCAGTCAAGAATCCGATGCCGAGCGGCAACGGCAGGAACCGGGCTACTACTTGATCGGCGCGGGCCGGCGCGAATTCGAACACGACGTCAACTTTCAGCCTACGCTGGGCCAGAAGTTATTACGCGTTTATGTCGCCCATGCGGCGCTTGCTTATTTGGGCAGTCTGACTGTGACGACGCTGCTGTTGCTGACGCTGCCGTTGAATGCCGCTTTCGAAGCCGGCTTGGCAGGCTGGCAGATTGCGCTGATTACGCTGTTTGCGTTATTTCCGGTTTCGGATATCGCTACCGGCTTGATCAACCGCTTCATCATTACCTCGGTGCCGCCGCGCCACTTGCCCAGGCTTGAGCTGAAGAACGGCATCCCCGATACTTTGCGCACTTTTGTCGTGGTGCCGACGATGTTTTGCAGCGAACAGGACGTGCAAAGGCAGATCGACGAACTGGAGGTTCAATACTTGTCCAATCCGCTCGACAATGTGTATTTTGCCTTGTTGTCCGATTGGCTGGATGCGGACCGGGAAACCATGCCCGACGATGCGTTGCTGTTGAATGCCGCCATTACCGGAATGGATGCGCTGAATGCCAAGTACAAAGAGCAACGTTTTTTCCTGTATCACCGTAAACGCGCCTGGAACCCCAGTGAGAACAAATGGATGGGCTGGGAGCGCAAGCGCGGAAAATTGCATGAGTTAAACCAATTGCTGCGCGGTTCCGACAACACTTCATTTATACCGCTTCATGGCAAACCGGTGTCGGCGCCGCCGGATGTACGCTACGTGATTACCCTGGATGACGATACCAAACTGCCGATCGGCGCGGTGCAACAATTGGTCGGTACAGCCGCCCATCCGCTCAATTGGCCTGTGTTCGATCCGGTCACGCGTTGCGTTGTCAGCGGCTACACGATTCTACAGCCCAGAATTACGCCGACCCTGCCGCAAAGAGGGGAACATTCGTTGTTTCACCAAATTTTTTCCGGGGCCTGCGGCATGGATGCCTATTCGACTTCGGTATCCGAAGTGTATCAAGACCTGTTCGGGCTCGGCACTTACAGCGGCAAAGGTTTGTATGAAGTCGACGCCTTTGAGGCCGCTTTGGCCGGACGCGTTCCGGAAAACACCTTGCTCAGTCATGACTTATTCGAGAGCGTGTTCGCCCGCTGCGCGTTTGTCAGCGATATTGAGCTGTTTGAAGAATTTCCTTCCCATACCGAAGTGGCCGCATCCCGTGCGCATCGCTGGGCGCGCGGCGACTGGCAGTTGTTGCCGTGGATTTTCGGCCCGCGCGGCAAAGGCATGCCGCTGATCGGACGCTGGAAAATGCTGGATAACCTGCGCCGGACTTTTTCGGCGCCTGGAGCCTTTGTTACCTTTCTATTGGCCTGGACTATCCCGGATGCGCCGCAACTGCTGCTGATCGGCCTGGCCTTGACCTCATTGGTTTTTCCGGTTTTGCCGACTATCGTCGGCGGCATAAAGTTACGCGCCGATATTCCGCTGCGTAACCAGTTGCGCGTCACCGCGGAAAATATAGTGTCGGGCTTGAGCAGTAGCCTGGTTATGCTGACTTTGCTGGCGCAACAAGCCTGGCTGATGACCGACGCGATCGTGAGCACCTTGATACGCTTGTTTATCACCCGGCGTGAATTGCTCACTTGGGTCACCGCGCTGCAAACGAAGACAACATCGGGCTACTCGGTAAAAAATCTTATTAGGCCATTGACCGGCGCCGGCATTTTAGTGTTTTGCACCGGCTTGATCGTGCTGTTTTTTAATCCCGCGTCGCTTGAAATTGCCGCGCCGTTCCTGCTGTTGTGGTTAGTATCGCCGGTCGTTGCCTTCATCCTGAGTTTGCCGCCGAAACCGGACCCGGCTGAATTATTGTTTCCCGACGATGCGTTAAAGTTACGCCAAGTGGCCCGGCGTACCTGGCGCTTCTTCACCACTTTCGTGACCGGACAGGACAATCATCTGCCGCCGGATAATTTCCAGGAAGATCCCGATCCGGTTATCGCGCATCGCAGTTCGCCGACCAATTTCGGCCTTTACCTGTTATCGGTGCTCGCCGCCCATGATTTCGGCTGGTTGGGTCTGACGGATACCGTAGAGCGGCTGGAAGCGACTTTCAACACGCTGAACAAGTTGCCGAAACTGAACGGACATTTTTTTAACTGGTACGACACCAGTACCTTGCATGCGCTGGAACCCCGGTACGTATCGACCGTGGACAGCGGCAATCTGGCGGCGCACCTGCTGGTGCTGGCCCAGGGATGCAAGGATATGACGCAACAGCCGTATGCGTTTGCCACCCTGCTCAGCGGTATTGCCGATACCCACAAACTGCTGGCAGCCGCGCTTTCAACCATTAGCAACGACCGGCGCGTATCGATGGTTACGCTGGAAGAACTACAGAAAAAAATCGATAAGCTGGGCGGCTTGTTGGCGAGCAAGCCTACCGGCCACGATGAATGCATCCGTTTGTGGCGGCTGATCAAACCCTGCGCCGATAACCTGTTGGACCTGGCGCGCGCCTATGCCGCCGAACGCGACGAACTGATGGACGACAGCGAAATATTGACTTGGGCGACATTGCTGCATAACGACATCCAATCCCATCAACGCGACATGGACAGTTTAGGCTGGTCGATCTATTTTGAGCTTCCTGTTAGCAGTAATACCGGCGTTGTACCGCCCTCTTTCGCTGGGCGGTCGGACAGCGGCCTAGAGGCAAACCTGCTCCATCCCAGCCTTCATTCACTGGAAGAAGGCAAGCCTGTTACTACGCCGAACGCAGCCCGTAACACGCATACGCAAGCGGAAGCTCAACGCTGGGAAGCGCTGACGCAGAGGATCAATGCGCTGGCCGAACTTGCCCACCAATTTTTCGTCGAGATGGATTTTTGCTTTCTTTACGATAATAGCCGGCATTTGTTCTCGCTGGGCTATCGCGTTGAAAAAGGCGTTATCGACGACAATTGTTACGACCTGCTTGCCTCGGAAGCGCGCCTGACCAGCTTGATCGCTATCGCCAAACGCGAAGTGCCGAGCAGTCACTGGTTTCGCTTGGGCCGCCGGGTGACGCGCACCGCGAACGGCACCGTGTTGTTATCCTGGTCCGGTTCGATGTTCGAATACCTGATGCCGTCGCTGGTCACTTATACGCCGCGCTACAGCCTGCTCGACCAGACCTGCCGCCTGATTGTGCAGAGCCAGATCGACTACGGCGAACAGCACGGCATACCGTGGGGCATATCCGAATCGGCGTTTCACGGCCGCGACCGTTGGTTCACTTACCAATATTCCGCGTTCGGCGTACCCGGCCTGGGCATGAAGCGCGGCTTGGGCTACGACTTGGTCATCGCCCCTTATGCGACAGCCCTGGCGGCGATGTACCACACCCATGCGGCGGCGGTTAATTTCGAGCACTTGGAAAAAATCGGCGCGCTGGGCCGTTACGGCTTTTTTGAAGCGCTCGATTTCACGCCGTCGCGGCTTGCGGAAAACCAAAAGGTGGCGTTTGTACGCTGCTATATGGCTCATCATCAAGGTATGTCATTGGTGTCTTTAGCCAATGTGGTGCTCAATGAAACGATGCGCCGCCGTTTCCATCGCGTGCCGATGATCCAGGGCTCCGAATTGCTGTTGCAGGAGCGGATTCCGCACGGTTTGGACAGCGGCATTCCCGATTTCACCCAGGCCGAAGCGGAAGTCAAGGAAATAATTCAACCGCCGATGCGCCGCATGATTTCGCCGATGTCCCTGGTACCCTCAGCGCATTTGCTGTCCAACGGCCGCTACGGGGTGATGGTGACCGCTGCCGGATCGGGTTACAGTGTCTGCGAAAAGCTGGCGGTGACCCGCTGGCGCGAGGATGTGACCCGCGATTGCTGGGGCAGTTATCTCTATTTACGCGACTTGGCCAGCAACAAGATCTGGTCGGCCGGTTACCAACCGACCGCGGCGCTTCCCGATAGTTACGAAGTGATTTTTCTCGAAGACCGCGTGCGCATCTCCCGTGAAGACGGAAGTATAGCCAGCCGCTTGGAAATCATCGTGTCGCCCGAGGACGATGCGGAAATCAGGCGCTTGAGTTTGACTAACAACGGAACGCATACCCAGGAAATCGAGCTGACCTCCTACTCGGAAATTGTGCTGGCCCCGGCCCTGGCCGACATTGCCCATCCCGCATTTTCGAATTTATTCATCCAGACCGAATACCTGCCGCAGGCATCCGGTTTAATCGCGCAACGGCGGCCCCGGTCGGATAACGATCAGCGGATTTGGGCGGCTCATGTGCTCGCCGGTAGCGGCCTCGATGCCGGGCTTCAGTACGAAACCGACCGGGTGCGCTTTATCGGCCGTGGGCAAACACTGCGCACGCCGGCGGCCGTGGTTGACGGCCGCCCGCTCAGCAATACCGTCGGCGCGGTGCTCGACCCGATTTTCAGCCTGCGCACGCGGGTCAGCATTGAGCCGGGTTCGACGGTTCATACGACCTTTACCACGCTGGTCGCGTCGTCGCGGCAGGCCGTCGAGGATTTGGCCGACAAATATCACAACACCGCGACTTTCGACCGGGTTTCCGACCTGGCCTGGACTCATGCGCATATCCAATTGCGCCATCTGCGCATTAATCCCGACGAAGCCCAGTTATTCCAGGCCCTGGCTAACCGCTTGCTGTATGCCGATCCGTCATTGCGAACGGACAGCAAGCTGATGCATATGAATCGATTGAATGTCACCGGCTTATGGCGCTTCAGCATTTCCGGCGACCGCCCCATTGTCTTGCTGAGAATAGCGACAGCAGACGACCGGAGCATTGCCGATCAGTTATTACGCGCCCACGAGTATTGGCGCATGAAGCGCTTGTCGGTCGATTTGGTGATCCTGAATGAAAAGGAACTGACCTACGCCAACGAATTGCAGAATGTGTTGGAAGGCATGGTCAGGGAGAATCAAGCATTTACTGCCCATGAGTACGATGGCTACGGCGATATTTTCGTGCTGCGCGGCGACCAGCTCTCGGAGGAGGAATACGTGCTCTTGCAAACCACGGCGCGCGCGGTGATTTTCAGCAATCGCGGCACTTTGGCCGAACAACTGATGCGGCATCCCAAACCGATACCGAAGTTTATCCAGCCCCAAGCCTTGCCTGTGTCCGGTTTTGAGGAAAATGTCCCGTCAATCGTCCCGACCGGTCTCGAATATTTCAACGGGCTGGGCGGGTTTGCCAGCGACGGGCGCGAATACGTGATCGTGCTGGACAAAGGCCAATGGACGCCGGCACCCTGGATTAACGTGATCGCCAATGCCGAATTCGGTTTTACCGTATCGGAACTGGGCGGCGGTTATACCTGGAGCCTGAACAGCCGCATGAACCAGCTGACGGCTTGGTCGAACGACCCGGTTGTCGATCCTCCGGGCGAGATATTTTATTTAAAGGATGATGAGACCGGCGATTTATGGAGTCCGACCGCGCTGCCGATCCGGGTCGATAACAGCGTCTATGTCATTCGCCACGGCCATGGCTACAGCCGTTTCGAGCATGTTTCCCACGGCATTCACAGCGAGTTGCTGCAATTTGTCAGCGCGAACGACCCGGTCAAAATTTCCACGCTCACCTTGAAGAATATTTCCGGCCGTCCCCGTAAATTAACGGTTGCCGCTTATATCGAATGGGTGCTCGGGTCCTCGCGCACAAGCACCGCGCCTTATGTCATTACCGAGTTGGACCCATCGACCGAAGCCCTGTTTGCCTACAACGGCATGGATATGGATTTTGGCCGGCGTATCGCTTTTGCCGATCTTGGCGGCCGGCAAACGGCCTGGACGTGCAATAAAACCGAATTTATCGGCCGTAACGGCAGCCTGGATGCGCCGGTCGCTTTGTCGCGGCAAGCCAAGGCGCTGAAAAACCGTGTTGGCGCCGGGCTTGACCCGTGTGCGGTATTGCTGACGCAGGTGGAACTTGCCGCCGATGAAAGCATCGAGATTGTTCTGCTGTTGGGACAGGGTTCCGACCGCGACCACGCAAGCGAACTGGTCAAGCGTTATCGGGCTGCGGATATGCAACTTACCTTTACCGGGGTGAAACAGTCCTGGTCCGAGACGCTCGGAAAAGTCCAGGTAAAAACGCCGGACAAGGCCTTGGACTTGCTGTTGAACGGTTGGCTGCTGTATCAAACCTTGAGCTGCCGGATGTGGGCGCGGGCCTCGTTTTACCAGGCCGGCGGCGCTTTCGGTTTCCGCGATCAATTGCAGGACAGCATGGCGCTGGCGGTGACACGGCCCGATCTGGTCCGCGCTCACCTGCTCCGCGCGGCGACGCATCAGTTTGTCGAGGGCGATGTCCAGCACTGGTGGCATCCGCCGTCCAATCGCGGCGTGCGCACCCATTTTTCGGATGACCTTGTCTGGTTGCCGTATGTGGCGGCCCACTATGTCAAGGTCAGCGGCGATACCGCGGTACTCGATGAAGTGATGCCGTTCCTGGCCGGGCCTGTACTAACGCCGGAGCAGGAGGACTCATACTTCGAACCGGCGCAATCGGAACAACAAGCCAGCCTGTTTGAGCATTGCGCTCGGGTGCTTGACTCAAGTTTAAAAGTCGGCGCCCACGGTCTGCCGCTAATCGGCTGCGGCGACTGGAACGACGGCATGAACCGGGTCGGTCATCAGGGCAAAGGAGAAAGCGTGTGGCTGGCCTGGTTCCTGATCGCTACCTTGTCGGAATTTGCCGATCTGGCCCAAGCGCGCGGCGACGCTGAACACGCCTCGTCTTGGCGCGACCATGCGGAAAAGCTGCGGGCCGCAGTCGAAGCGGAAGGCTGGGATGTATCCTGGTACCGGCGCGCCTATTACGATGACGGCACGCCGCTGGGATCGGCTTCCAACACCGAGTGCCGTATCGACTCGCTGGCGCAAACCTGGGGCGTTATTTCCGGCGCCGCCGATCCGGAGCGGGCGCGGCTGGCGATGAATTCGGTCCGGGAATACCTGATCCAATACGGCGACGACCTGGTGCTGCTGTTTACGCCGCCGTTCGACAAGACGCCGCTCGATCCCGGTTATATCAAGGGCTATTTGCCGGGCGTTCGGGAAAACGGCGGGCAATATACCCATGCGGCGGTCTGGTGCGTTATCGCCTTTGCGATGCTCGGCGACGGCGATCAGGCTTCCGAGTTACTGCATATGCTGAATCCGATTAACCGCACCGCGAACAGGACCGGCGTTTATGCCTATAAAGTCGAGCCGTATGCGATAGCGGCGGATATTTATGCGGTACCGCCGCATGTACGGCGCGGCGGCTGGACCTGGTACACCGGCGCGGCCGGATGGTTTTACCGGGCCGGTTTGGAATGGTTGTTGGGCTTGAATATCCGGGCCGATAAAATGCATTTTAATCCTTGTATTCCGCGTAACTGGCGCACTTACAGCTTAACTTATCAGCACGAACAAACTTACTATGAAATCACTATCAACAATCCCAACGAAGTGTCCAAGGGCGTAGTGTCGATTGAATTGGACGGAACACCGCAGTCAGGGGGAGACGGTATTCCGCTGTTGAACGACGGGAAGAAGCATCAGGTGTTGGTGGTAATGGGATAATTCTCGTTCCCACGCGGCGCGTCACTGCCATTAAGTTAAGCACAATAACACCGTAGGAGCGGGCCGCGCCCGCGACATTTGGACTCAGTCATCGCGGGCGCGGCCCGCTCCTACAACGCTTAACTTAATGGCAGTGACGCAGCGCACCGCACACCTAAGTATCGCCATCTGCCGGTAGCTGGTTCTGGGTGAAGTTCGTTACTAATCAGAAAATATTTTATGGTGATGTTGGCTTGAAACAGCGGCTGTATTCCACTAACGTCTTTATATCAATCTATTATTAGTGGTGTTTTTCATGGAAAACAGTGACTTGCCGCGACACCAGATCATTAAAAACCTCATGTCACCGCATCCTGAAAAAGTTGCTGATGCCGCAATTAACTTATGGGAGCGGATGGCGACTCGAATCATTTCGATTGTCGGTGAAGGTGGTTTCAATTCACTTTATGCGAGAAGTCTGTTCCTTACCCAGTCAACATTTCCTTGGCTCGTGACCGGTCCACTGTCACCACAAACCGATCATCGGTTCTCGGAATTAAAAAAGAGTTTTGAAGGACAATCGCCTGTTCAAGCCAACGAAGCAAACAGTCTGCTATTGATAACTTTCACCGACATCCTGGCCTCGTTAATCGGCGAGCAGTTAACGACCCATATTTTACGTTCGGCTTGGGGCAATGACGCTTCGGATAGAGTCGGCGAGGAGTTCAAAAATGAGTAAAAAGGTCAATATACATCGTCTGAAAACGGGCGTACCGGGTCTGGACAACCTGATGGGCGGCGGCCTGCCGGAATTCTCGTTTAACTTGATTGCGGGTACGCCAGGAAGCGGAAAAACAACACTCGCTCACCAGATCATGTTCTCGCTGGCAAGCCCGACAAATCGGGCACTGTTCTTCACGGTGCTCGGAGAACCCGCCTTGAAGATGCTCCGTTATCAACAGCAATTCCCCTTTTTTGACATCAAAAAAATCAATAAATCGATCCGCTTCGTAAACCTGTCTGTAGACCTTCTGGAGGGAAATCTTGACCGCGTATTGTCACGTATTGCCGAAGAAGTGAAAGACTATGCTCCCAGTCTTGTATTTGTTGATTCGTTTCGATCAGTCGCGCGCTTAGCGAAGCAAAAAGAACAAGGAGGATATGAACTGCATCGGTTCATCCAGCAACTGGTCATGCAAATGACGAACTGGGAGGCAACAACATTTTTAATCGGTGAATATTTAACGTCAGAATCAGAGTCAAGTCCTGTTTCTACTGTGGCGGATGGCATTTTGCAGCTGTCACAAAATTTGCATCGCAATTCAATGGTGCGCAAGATACAAGTGGTCAAAATGCGTGGTCAAGCCCAGGTGCCAGGCTTGCATACATTCCGTATTAGTGATCAAGGAATCCAGATTTTCCCGCGTGCGATTATCGATCGAAACACAGAGGTTGAGTCAGCAATCAAGGTAGCCACTGGCAAGGAACGTGTTTCGATGGGAATACCCGGCCTGGACGAAATGCTGGGCGGCGGCTTGCCGACTGGCTATTCTCTACTCGTGGTTGGGCCGTCCGGTTCAGGAAAAACGATTTTAGCGACGGAATTTCTCACCGAAGGTGTACGCCGGGGCGAACCCGGTGTGATTGCGGCATTTGAGAAGAGCCCCAGCCAACTGCTGGGCAATAAGCTGTCTGCGCTGGTCAAGGCTGGACAAATTGGGGTGATCGACACGCGTTCTCTGGATTTGTCGATTGATGAAACTTTGCATGATTTGATCGACATGATTAAAAGGATGCAGGCAAAGCGCGTGGTCATTGATTCCTTGTCCGGATTTGAACTTGCACTGGCACCCGAGTTTAGAGAAGATTTTCGCGGTTCACTGTACAGGATGATTGCCGAACTTACCGGCATAGGCATGACTATATTAATGACCTCGGAACTGGAAGACCGCTACACCGATTTGCGCTTTAGCCCATTTGGGAGTGCTTTTCTCGCTGACGCCATTATCGTGCAGCGCTATATCGAAATCGAGGGCCAATTCAAGCGAGTCTTCTCAGTCGTTAAAATCCGTGACAGTAAGCATAGTAAGGATATTCGATTGTTTGACATTACAGACGAAGGGATCGTTATTGGCGAGACCTTATCCGGGTATGCAGGAATCATGTCAGGCCGCCCCAGGATGTCAGACTGGAATCAGAACGATCGAGTGGTAGGGGGTGGTAATGAACAGAAATAACAATGACAGGACTGATAACCCAGATCAACCGGGCATGGCTAGCCAAGGCCAAGACAAGCCGCTAGTTGTCCGCGGAAACGATAGGAGGCGAGGCAAAAACGCTGTCATTGACGGTGAAGCGGCCGCTCTAAGACGCGAAAAATTGGTCATTGCACGAGAAAATGCTGCTTATTTGCGCGAAGGGAAAGCCGCCTCGCGTGAGCGGGGAATTCGCACGGCAGAGACGACACAGGCAGCGTCCGACGATCACATGATTATGTTGCAGCAAGCGAACGCACACCTGGTCATTGCTAGCATTGAAGCCCAGAAACTGACAGAACAAGTCCAAATGGCTAAAGATCAGCTGGATCATTTGGCTCATCACGATGCTCTCACCGATTTGCCTAATCGAATGTTGCTGCAAGACCGGCTTAACCAGGCGATTGAGTTGGCCCGCCGTCAAGGCAAACAACTTGCGGTGATGTTTATGGATCTGGACCGATTTAAACACATCAACGACTCCTTGGGGCATGCGGTTGGCGACCAACTATTGCTGTCGGTCGCAAAACGCCTGGTGGGTTGTGTGCGTCACTCGGACACCATCAGTCGCCAGGGTGGGGACGAATTCGTGCTGTTGCTTCACTTTATTGAACACGCAGAAGACGCGGCGCGGTCTGCGCAAAAAATGCTCGCGGCGCTTACGCTGCCTCACCTCATCGACGGGCACGATCTCCATATCAGTGTAAGCATTGGTATCAGCATTTACCCCGACGATGGCCGGGATGCGGAAACCCTGATCAAGAGTGCAGACACCGCGATGTACTATGCCAAAGAAAGCGGACGCAACAATTATAAATTCTTCGAGCAGAATATGAATGCTTTGGCCGTTCAGCGACAGTCCATTGAAGCCGGCCTACGCCGCGCACTGGAACGTGAGGAATTTGTATTGTACTACCAGCCGAAAATAAATCTTCACAATGACACGATTGTTGGTGCCGAAGCGCTGATCCGCTGGCAGCATCCTGAACTAGGCCTGCTACTGCCAACGCAGTTCGTGTTCATCGCCGAAGATTGTGGCCTGATCCTGCCGATTGGCCGTTGGGTGCTGCGCGAAGCCTGTCTCCAGACCAGGATTTGGCAGCAGGCCGGCTTACCGTTGATCACCGTCGCAGTCAACACCTCCGCACTCGAATTCCGCGACAAGGGTTTTCTCGAAAATATACGCGCGATTCTCAAGGATACGTGCTTGAAAGCGCGCTACCTGGAACTCGAACTGACCGAAAGCGTCCTCATGCGGGATGCCGACTCTGCCGATTCAGTGCTGCATGCACTTGCAGACTTGGGCGTAAAGCTTGCGATTGATGACTTCGGCACCGGCTATTCCAGCCTAAGTTATCTGCGGCACTTTCCAATCGATACCCTGAAGATTGACCAGTCGTTCGTGAACCAAATGATCAGCAACCCTGACGATGCCACCATCGTCAGTGCCGTAATTAGCATGGGTAAAAGCCTCAAGAAACGCGTCATTGCAGAGGGCGTGGAAACATCAGAACAGGCCGCATTTCTTCTGGCCCAGCACTGCGATGAGGGCCAAGGCTACTATTTCGGCTGTCCGATGGCAGCCGAAGCGTTCGCTACCTTACTGCAAACTGGCGTATCACTGACCCTTCACGATTGATGACCCTGGTACAGCCTCTGTGAGCACATGCTTTTGTTTGTCTGCGAACCTGATTGCGATTACAGTCCCGATTATTTTGGACGGAGTGCCATCATCCCGCTACTGCATGATGGGAAGAACCATCAGGTGGAATCAACGTTCAGCCGGCAACCAACAGCTTCTCAAACTCCTCAGCAGGCACCGGTTTCGAAAACAAATAACCTTGCCCGTAATCGCATCCGGCGGCAACCAATAAATCGCACTGCTCCTGCGTTTCTATGCCTTCCGCAATTACCTTGATGCCCAACTTATGCGCCATCACGATGATCGCCTCGCACAGTGCCAGGTCGCTGGCATCGGGGCTGAGGTTGCGGGTGAACGACTGGTCAATCTTGATATAGTCGATGTCGAATTTTTTCAGGTAAGACAAGGAAGAATAGCCGGTGCCGAAATCATCCAACGATACCTGAACACCGGCATCGCGAAAGGCCAGCAGTTGACCGATAACCGCGGATCCCGCATCCATCAGCAAGCCCTCGGTAATTTCCACGACGATGCTTTGTCCCGGCAGGTCGAGTTCGCGCAAATGCTCGAACCAGGCAAGATGGCCGTTGCCCTCTTTTTGGAATTGCACAGGCGATTTATTAATGCTGATCTGGAAATCGCCATGATGCGTTGTACGCCATTGCGCCGCCTGTTGCGCCGCTTCACGGAATACCCACTCGCCGATGTCAATGATCATGCCGGTGGCTTCGGCGACAGGAATAAACTCGGCCGGGCTGACCAAACCGTTAGTAGGATGCTGCCAGCGGATCAGCGCTTCCGCCTTGTGAATAAGGCCGGTATTCAATTCCACAATCGGCTGATAAGCAAGCCGGAACTGGTTTTCGGCCAGTGCGTTGTGCAAATCGTTGATCAGCCGCATTCTGATCAGCGCCGCTTCCTGCATCGAGATGGTAAAGTAATGACGACAGTTGCGGCCCTGATTCTTTGCCGCATACATGGCCTGATCGGCGTTTTTTATCAATACATCGATGTCGTCGGTATCTTCGGGAAATAAGGTAATGCCGATACTGACCGAGACATAGGCGCAATCGTCCGCCAGCTCGAACGGTTTGGCGAGCTGGCGCAAAACGTCCTGAGCAAGGCGCTCAATACTGTCCTGCTCGCGTAATTCGGTCAGAATAATAGTAAATTCATCGCCGCCCAGACGGGCGACGGTGTCGGTATTGCGTACGCAATTGACCAGGCGTTGCGCCATTTCCTTGAGCAGCAGGTCGCCTTTGCCATGGCCCAAGGTATCGTTAACATCTTTAAAATGATCGAGATCAAGAAACAGCAATGCCAACGGCAAGCCCATGCGCTGGGATTTTTTCATCTCCTGCGCCAGACGCTCGTAAAACATGTGGCGATTAGGCAGCCCGGTCAATGAGTCGAAGTTGGCCTGCTGCCAGATGGTCTGTTCCGCATGTTTTTGATCGGTAATATCCGAAAACATGGCGACCCGGTGCCGTACATTGCCTTGTTCATCATAGACCGTGTTGATCGTCAGCCATTCAAGATAGATTTCGCCGTTTTTGCGCCGGTTCCATATTTCCCCCTGCCAATGGCCTGTTGTTTCCAGCGCCCGCCACATCATCTGGTAGAAGGTTTCGCTTTGGTGGCCCGACTTGAGCAGCGACGTGGATTGACCGACGGCCTCTTGCAATGAGTAGCCGGTCAATTCCGTGAAGGCCGGATTGACGGTGATAATCCGGTTGTCGGCATCGGCCACCATGATAGCCTCGCCAATTGCCTGATAAACCAGGTTCGCAAGCTTCAGTTTGTCTTCATTGCCTTTGCGCTCAGTAATATCGACAAGTATCACGCGGCAGGTCCGGTCGTCATCATTGGCAATGGCTTCGATATAGACGATCAATGCCGGACTTCGATCGGCAGGAAGCAAGGTCAATTCGCAACGTTGAGCCGCATTACCTACGAATACGCCGGACAGGAAATCGTTGAAAACGGGCAAGGAGTCGATGCTGATAAAGCTTGAAAAACGCTGCTGTTTTAGTTGCGAGCGGAATATTCCCAATTGCCTGGCGGCCTTGAGATTGATTTGACAGATAGTGCCGAAGCAATCCAGCGTAAGATAGCCGACTGGCGCCATATCATAGAGTTCGGTGTAGCGTTTTAAGCTTGCCTCGACTTCCGCCTGTGCTGTAAGCAACGCCTCATTCTGCATTTCCAGCTCAATCTGGTGAACCTGTAGTTCGTGCAGCAGTTTTTTTGCGTCCGTCATTTCAATGCCGGATACAGTCGATTGCTGCTGGGCAAGCTGTTGTTCGGCGCGTCGACGCAAGTTGTTGGTGTCGGTCAATGGCTTGATTTTTTTTGTCACACATTGTCCCTATAATTGTGAATATCCCGATGTTTTTGCAAGGTATTATAAACCGATGTTCGTTACGCTAAGGCGTTTTTACCACGAAGGTTTAAGTTTTAAACAGTGTTATAGAACCCGTAATTAGTAAAACGACATTTACTCCTTCTCCCTGAGGGACAAATCCGCCGGGAGCGGATTTGCACTCGCCCGCAGGGTGCCGGACAGGAGAGTCCGGCATGATTAGGTTGGGATGAGGGGGGATTATAAGTAAGCTTTCTTCCTTAATTTTGTTTTCCCCTCACCCAACCCTCTCCCTCTGGAGAGGGCTTTTTGTCGCTTTATCAACTAAGGATTCTATATGAGAAGCCTGAAATGAAGTTTGTTAAATCGGCATACTATCCGGCCGGCTGTTTAAAGCCATTTTGATGGGGTTGCGATGCATCGCGTTCGACATCGCAGGATTATAGGACTGACTAAAGATATTCATCGTTCAAGATTAATGAATATCCTTAGTCGGCTTCCCCGGCTAAGCATTGGGAGCGTCAATACATCAACGTACCGACCAAAGTGAGCTCAACCATCGATAGAATAGTAACAATGCAGCCGGCAGTTTTGGGGAAAGTCTCGACCAGTTTATCGAATCCTGTATGCAAGACATCCGCTTTTTTGCCCATGGTACTGCTACGTGTCGAAATCCATGTTCCGGAAAGCGCTTCTATCTTCGCTAAAGTGGTTAGGGAAAATCCGAGCATGAGCCCAACTGCAATACCTACCACGCATCCGCCTAACAAAAACCACTTTATGCTGGTCAGAATCCAGGAAATGAATAGCTCGGGCAAGTGCAATGCGCTACTGATGTCGGGGACGACTACCCCTATATCTACTTTTGTTATCAGCCTGATGACGGCATATACCGCACCGACAGTAATAAAAGCCGAAAGAATGTATCGATAGCGCAATACTAACGGCCAGCAATCGCGCGGAATCTCAAGTACGCGCGTGGCCCGGCGAAAACTCGCCCAGCGATTCATTTTTTCGAATATCCGGAACATCAGCTCGTTATGAAAAATCAATCCGATGCCGACAATGAGAGAGAAACCGCCGCCTATGAGCAAAAACCTTAAAAAGGAGGGCAGGAGTATTTGGTCGATCATTTGGTTTGAAATCGAGAACATGGCTGGTCCAATGGTTGGCGGATACAATGTAAGAAATACACCTTTCCGGGTTGAAATTTAATTCTAAAAAATCGACTATATACCTTCAATATATTGTTTGCAAAGAGAAAACAGATGAAGCGCTACGAGCAAATTATCCGCTTTCATATGTATGGGCTAACGAATAACTCCCATTGTTCGCAATTGATACTCATGCCCTGCCCCGGCTTCACGGCCACTTAAAATCAGCGCGATACGGTTGCAGTTAATTGGCGTTCGACATGAAACCTTCCGACGCTGGCATTTATTGCCGTGGAGATAATTTGATACACATTAATATTGTTTGAGCCCTCGGTTGCCGCCGTCAGGGTGCATGTTACTGTCACCGTGTAGTTGATTGTGCTTGTAGGAGTCGCCGGTACTGTGAGAGTAAACTGAGAGGAATCAGGCGAAGGTACACAGTAGTTACCCCCCCTAACTGCTTGATAAACGCCCCACTCAATTCCGGCTCGCGCCGCCTGATAGGCCATTGAACCTTCTTCATCCAGCGCGCTGCTTTGGTGCTGCATGGTAGATACCCTGCTGATAAACACTGCAATACCGCCCAACACCACGATTAGAAAAATCCCCATGATCAGGCTGAATCCGCGCTGTTTTTTCATGTTACGGCACATTCTGGACATGAACCTGATGCAGCAAGGTGACACTATCAGGATTGGTAGGATGGCTATTTCTATTGGATAGTGTTAGGTTCAATGTAATCAGTCCGCTACGTTGAGTGGCCCCAGGTGTATAAGTGAAGTCGCATCCCGTCACTCCTGATGCCAATATTCCGATACTATTGCCCGTTGGCATCGTCGCTGTAGGTGTTCCAATGTCAAAGCCTGCAACGCGGAAGATGACGCCTGCCGACAAATCACATAGATAACGTACTTGTTCGTGGACAATCTGGAACCGATGCCCAGGAGAATCGAACGGCAGACGGTTGGTTGAAGTGATTGATACAGAAGAAAGTCCCGTTCCAGTATTCGAAGCTGCGCGCCGGACATGAGTGGCCGCCGTGTTTCCCTCGTAGGCGTCTGCTCCGGAAACGCCAAGGTTATACACTACAATCTGGTCTCCGGCAGCAATGTCCACGGTAGGCCCCAGCACATCGAAACTGGTATCGGCAGCGGTGAAGTCAAGAATATTGCCTGCACCCAACGAATCAACTACGGCACGATAGCGACCGCCGCCAGTAGTCGCCAGAAAATCTAAAGAGCGGTTAGTTCCCAAGGTATTTACTCTTACGCTATTCGGTAACGCCAGATGCATCTCGCGCGCCATGCGCCGTAAAGCGGTATCTGCCGTATCGGAAAGTTCGGCGCGTGCGAGCGCATCGAAATAACCTTGCACAGGTTTGGCGAAACTGGATGCTAATCCGGCAAGTATTCCGGTAATCATCATCACAATAATGGCTTCAATCAGGGTAAAACCGGATTGGCTACGGTTGCGAGATAACATCATCAGGGCTCCTGCGGGGTATAACGAGTACGGTAACCTTCCAGCACCACGGTTGTATTGAGCGGACCGGTGACTGTTACGGTAATTGACAACGAGTCGGCAGCAGCAATTCCGTTTATTGCCTTATTAACAACGGTCACAGCAGCGGTATAGCCGTTTAAGCCAAGATTGGTATTGGTAATATTCATGATAGCCCCGGAGGCCATGCTGAATCCGTTATAGTCGCTGACATTATCGAAAAAAGGCGTTACATAGCGCGTCTCGCCTGCTTCCGGGCCAAGCTGACCAAGCACCAAACGAGTCTCGTCATTGGCACCGTTAGCCCCTCCGGTACAATCCGCCGCTGCGGTTGCTGTCGTAACATTGGGGTCATCGGGATCGCAGATGGTAAACGGCATCAGCTCGATTTCTTCCAGCAACGCTTCGGCAATCGCCAGCGCCTGTTTTTTGACCACCGGGTCGGCGGAATGAAAGATGTTGAAGTTGATAGAAGAAAGAATCCCCGCCACCGCTATGCCAACAATGACCATGAAGATAACCAACTCTATCAGCGTTATACCTGTTTGACGGACAGCCGCCGGAAAATTAGCAGGCTTCTTCTTCATGGACATATCCGGTTTCCGGTTCAAGGCATATTCTTCGAATTACATCGCCGCCGGACACGGTAATGGTTGTCACGGCGTTCACGTTGGGGCGGCCAAGGCCGTCGAATGTAATACTACTGAGTCCGTTTACAGCGACGCCATTCGGCAAAGGATCGCATTGTTCACCGGTTACCTGCACGCCATTTACCGTGCAACCACCAAAAGGATTCACTGAGAAGGTAATTGATACCGCTGTAGCACGTTTTGCAATAGCCAGTTTCTGCGCCAGCCTGATTGAGGATTTGATTATCTCGGCATAACCGCTGGCATCGTGGCTGGCAAAATTGAGCCGGGATGAAATAGAAGCCGACAAGATACCTAAAATAACCATAATCAATATCAGCTCTATCATCGTAAAACCCTGGCAGCGCTTAATCATGCGAAACCGATTCCAATAATTGTTGCGCTATTTTGGATTGCGGCCATCTATGCATCAGTACTTTGGCTTGTTCAATGGCTTTAGCGCGTTCGCCTACAAAATCCAGACAACGCACGTATTCTATTTGAACGCCAATCGAATGCGGTTGCAGGTCTTTAGCATGATTAATCCAGGTCATAATATCCTGATGTGAAGCCGGTTGTTTAAGCAGGGTTCCATACTTGCGGTGTAAAGCGATTTTCTCCAGAAGATTGTTGACTTCAAACGGGTTAACGTCAAATCCTTTGCTAAAAACGACGTTGCTTTTTTCCAGTAGATCAGGTCTAGTCTGGGCAACGCCCTGATCGCGCCAGATAATACCCTCTTGCCAGTAGTAGCTGGCAGTACGCGGCTGCAAAGTCCGTGCAACACTACTCCAAAGCAAACCGTGCCGTGCATCGTCGGCCAGTAATCGGTACGAACTATAATTCGCTGCAATCGAGGCAAAAGCGGGCAAGCTTAGCCAGACCATCAAACCGGTCACCAATGAGTTACCGATAAAACCGGGGCGCAAGCCTAATAGCGCCTGCGCCGGCATTTTTGGCAGCCGCCAATGCATTGCGCCCATGTCGATAAATTGCCAACCGATGATACCCAGATAAGCTCCGAAAGCAGCCTGGAAAACCGGAATATATAAAGGATAGTCCACCAATGCATGAGCCAACATAGTGGTGATAGCTGCCGCAGACATGATAAGCGGCAAACGCTGCTCGGCCATTGCTTGCCGACGGAACTTAAACAGCTGCCCATATACGACGGTCATCAACAACAAAAACAAAGCTAAACCCAACAGGCCAAGCTCAAACGCGAATTGCAGATAGTCGTCGTGAACAAAAGAAAAATGCGTATCGAGAAAGGGTGGTATTTTATAAACTTCAAAATAATAGCCGAAGTTAAAATAACCGCTCCCCAACCACAAATGCTCGGCCAATCCATGCCAAGCGACTTGGTATATTTCCCTGCGGTGTGAGGATTCGCCATGACTGAGTGTGGCCAAAACAGCATCCATACTCCAGCTGGCCAAACCTAGCCAAGCGTAAAGCTTAAAGAATGCTAAAATAGCGAGAAAACCGAGGGCTACTGCACGGTAACGCCGCCACTGTGCTACTACTGCCGATTGTCCGACAAAGATCAGCAAAAACAAAATGCCCGTCAGTAAGCCCAAATAACCGCCGCGACTTTGCGTTGTCAGTAGCGCGGCAAACAACAGCAGCGTCAATCCATATACGCCACGTCCGCCGCGACCTAACAAATAATAGGCAAGAATCGGCATCAAGCCTAGATTAAGCGACGCCGCCAGAATATTGGGGGTTGAAAACAGAGCCACGGAGCGTAGGCTTTTTTCATAAATAAAGCCCCAGCCGGTTAGCCATTGCACTAAGGCCCAAACCGCAATCACGGCAATAACCGCGCAAAACAGCTTAAAGCCCGTTTGCATAAACCAGTCGGGACAACGCGAAGCGGCAACAAAAGCAATCAACAATGTCGCGGGAAAATAAATGCCGCCAACTTGGTAAGCCGGGCTGATATATAGGGTATTGATGAACACCAGCAGGCAAAAACCGACTATTGCGCCACTGACCCATGACAGCGAAAAGGGGCGTTCTTGTTTCAGCCAAGTCAACGCTACTAATAAACACAGCCCAAACCACCAGAGAAAAGGCTGAGTATTACGCGATGTTTGCAATAAACAAAGTAATGCGGCCATAACAAAAAGGGGAGCTATCAGCCCCCCTTTTTCCCCAATGCTTTTAGCCTTTATCGTAAAAGCCATTGTCATCCCGGATAAAACATTATTGAGTGAAACTCATCATAAAACCGATGCGACGCTATATATTATGTGCCGGAACAATAGGTAGTATCAGGTGTATAGGTAGAGAGCGTACCGCCCTTTGGAGTGATGCTAAAGGCGCAGGCGGTATGAGTGAAACCATCCAGGCCGGATACTACGACATTACCAAAGAGTTGAGTGCCCGTAGGAACAGTCTTATTTGCCGCGTAATAGGTTACAGCGGCCGAATTAATCGCACCCTTGGTTGCTTCGAGTGTAGCAGTTCGCGCCTCTGCGCCCAGATCCGAAAATTTGGGTAACGCCGTTGCCGCCAAAATACCGAGAACGACGATCACCATCACCAGCTCGATCAAGGTAAAACCGGATTGTTGTTTCATGTTAGATAACTGTTTCATTTGTATGTCCATTTAAGTGTTTTGGAATAAAGTGTGGTAAAGAGAATAAGGAATTAAAATTAAGTTACGTTATAAGGCCTCCAAAAGGAGATTATTTTAAGCATAGGCTAAAGTGATAATAATCTCAATCCTGATGCGGTTTTTTAATCAAAAGTTGTAAATTGGATTATATAGCTCTCTAACTGGTAATGAATACTCGCTAGCGGAACGGCTACTACGAATTCAAAAAGTCGCTCCTCTCCTCGGACTACCGCTCACCCTGTTCAAAATAGCTTCACCAGGGCGGCCACCACCGCACCTTGGGCAAGCAACAATCCTGCTACCCATTTAATAGTATCCGCCTTAATTTCTGCAATATCACGACGAGTTCGTTCAATTTCCAACAACAACTCTGCGATGTCGGATTTTGTTGCCGCTTGATGATCACGATTTTCAAAAACCTCGGCAAAAGCATGTTTATACACTTCTGTCATAGCTTTAGCCTGAGATTCCGCAAACCCTGCTAATTTTAAATCCTCAACAAACTTCAGCGTATCGAATGCAATAGTTGCCATAAGAGTATCCAAAAATCTAATTTAAATTTCAGGGCCAGAGACCGGGACAAACAAAACGCAAGACATCAATCACGAACAATGAGCCTCGGACCTTTCCCACATCGTACAGAACTACCCAAAGCGGGGCGTTTAAAACCAAGCTAATCTACAGCGGCATTATAACCCTAACACCCGGCCGTATTAATAATACTGATAATAGGCGCGGCATTAGCGACAGGTTCGGTGTAGGTAAATGAGCAAGTGCTGGAGGAACTGCCGCCACGCACTTGAAAAGTTGCCACCGACCCTGACGTACTGTAGTCATAGCCCTCTGCCTGTAAGTCGGTCTGGCCCGGATTAAATACGGTGGTCAGGCCTGCGGCGGTCAGTATGCCTTGAGTACCGAATGAAGTAACGGCCGGATAACCGTTAGTCAGGTTAATAATGCCCGCCTCGCTGCACAGAGTGCCTGAACCGGTAGAGTTGTTATTAGCCGTACCGCCACCGGCCGGACACGTTGAGGTATCGGCTCTGCCATTACGCGCAAACAAGGTGGCATGAACCATCGACGAGGCGACTGCAACACTGCCGCGCGCCGCATTAAGTTTGGCAATACGGGCATCAAGCTGCAAATTGGTCAAACGCGGTAATGCCACTGCCGCCAAAACGGCCAGGATGACAATAACGACGATCAATTCAATCAAGGTGAAGCCTTTTGCTTTATTCATGTTTTTCTAGTTACGTTCACTGGGCTGGTGTGGTTAAAATTTTTACTCTTTGCTGAACGGGCTTTATGGTTCTAATTCTAACATTAGTTTGCGCTTCCGCTAAGTGATGATATTGAGCTTATTCTCGCGCTATCCCAATCTACTCAAGCACCAAATCTATGCCGCCCATCGCGCCCAATGAAGCCCGGTTAAGTTTGGCGGTGCCGATCAAGCGATAACGCATTTGGTGTCCATCGCTAAAAACGTAAACCAGGCGCTTGGCTTTAGTGTCAAAATACCAGACGGATTCAGCCCCCGGCGGTGTTTGTGCATATTCGCCGCTGTAATTTTTCGGCCGTTCATTGACCAAGCGCAATGGATTAGCATCATCTATCTCGCTACCGGCAATCGATTGCCCGGTTGCAGTACGGTGAGCCCATAGTTCGCGTAACGCCCAACGTATGTTGGCTACGTCGGTTTCCATCATTGACAGCTCAACTTGGCTTTGCGCACGGTTAATATTAGCCAACACAATGAATGCCAGTATCCCAATAATGGCGTTGGAAATTGCAAAATTAAACAGGCTCGAGGCTGCAAAATGAAATATATTCAGCTTCATTTATGCAGCGACGCTTTACCAAGATCCCAGATCGGCAGGAAAATACCCAAGGCCAGGATAAGTACCAGTACACCCAAAAACACAATCATAATCGGCTCGATTCGGGCGCCCAACGTCCTGATTTCGTATTCGACATCGCGCTGATACATATCGGCAATTTCTTCCATCAAGTCATCCAATGCGCCCGATTCCTCGCCGACTGCAATCATCTGTAATACCAAAGGATTAAAAATACCGGTATTGGTTGCCGTACGCAAAATGGACTCGCCCCGCTCAACGCCGGCGCGCATTTGCTCCACTTTTTGCGCGATAAAATCGTTATCGACGGTTTGCGCCACCAAACTCAATGCACTCATGATAGGGACGCCGCTTTTACTGGACAGCGCAAAGCTCCTGGCAAAACGCGCCAACGATGCTTTGTGGATGATTGGCCCGGCAAGAGGACTTTTTAATTTAAAACTATCCCATAAATACCGGCCTTTATCCGATGCGATATAGGAACGGAACATCAATATGGCCCCAGCCAAACCGGCCAACAAATAAGGCCATGAGGTCACCATCAAATTAGAGCAAGCCAACAAGATGCGCGTCATTAAGGGCAACTCCGCCCCTAAATTTTCAAACACTTTAGCAAATGCGGGGATAACGAGTATGTTAACAACGACAATGGCTACTATGATCGCAGCCATGACAAATGAGGGATAACGAAGCGCCGCCTTGATCTGCTCACGCATGAATTTTTCGAATTCAAGATGATCGAACAGGCGCATGAATACTTTATCCAGCATGCCGGTGGTTTCTCCGACGCGTATCATGCTGACATAAAAACCGTTAAACACTTTCGGATGCAGGTTAAGCGCGGCGGATAATTCACGGCCGCTATCAAGGCTTGAGCGAATCTCGCCTATCACTTTGACAAATGCCTGGTTTTTGGTCGATGACAGCAGTCCGCTTAAAGCGCTCATGATAGGAATCCCTGCCTTAAGCAGGGTGTGCATCTGTCTACTGAACATCATCACATCAATCGGTTCTATACGCTCTTCAAACAGGTTAATGGACAGATTGTTTTCGGCGGAAGGCGCGGAGCTGGCTAGAATTTCGACCGGCGTAATGTTAATACTAAACAAATGCTTTGCCAGTGAGTTACGGTCGAAACTTTCTAATACACCTTTTACCAACTCGCCTTTGTTGTTGCGGCCTTTGTATGAAAAAAATGGCATTTTTAACGGTTAATGATTAGTCAAGTAGGATGATGGCTATTCTTCAAACTGATTACTGATGCGCATGGCTTCAGAAACTGTAGTACGCTTGGCGGCAGCCATTGCCACCGCACTGTTACGCAAAGTTCTTCCCGCCATCTGTTGACGCGCCTGTTTGATAAAAACGCGGGTGTCATGATGATTGGCTGCATCGGCAAGTTCGGTATTCATTTCCAGCAATTCGTAAATACCCACTCGGCCTTGATAGCCGGTACCGTTGCATTGGGTACAGCCCCTGCCCCGGACAAAACTATGCTGATCCAGGGTATCGCCCAATTCAAGTTTGAGCCAAGCCTGCTCGAAGGGTTCGGGTATGGCCGGTTGAATACAGCTCGCGCAAACTACCCGCACTAGCCGCTGGGCGATGACGGCCAACAAGGACATGGCAACCATAAAACGGGGCACGCCCATATCGATCAGACGAATGGGCGAACTGACCGCGTCGTTGGTGTGCAGTGTCGATAACACTAAATGGCCGGTCATTGCGGCGCGCAAGCCAATTTGAGCGGTTTCATGATCGCGCATTTCGCCGACCAGAATGATGTCGGGATCCTGGCGCAAGGAAGAACGCAGTACCCTGGCAAAGTCGAGTTCGATCTTTTCGTTGACTTGTACCTGATTGACACCGGGTAATCGGTATTCGACCGGATCTTCCACGGTGATGATTTTGTTGGCGCTGGAGTTAAGCTCGCTGAGGGCGGCATAAAGGGTGGTGGTTTTACCGCTACCGGTCGGCCCGGTAACCAATATCATGCCGTCCGGGCGGTGTAGCAGTTTACGGAAACGCGCCAACATCTCGGTCGGCATCCCCAGTTTTTCCAGGGAAAAGCCTTCGGTATTTTGAATTAATAAACGCATGACTACGGACTCGCCGTAGATGGTCGGCATGGTCGATATACGCACATCCACAGACTGTTGCCGCACTTTGATCTGAAAGCGGCCGTCCTGCGGCAAGCGTTTTTCGGAGATGTCCAGGCCTGACATGAGCTTGAGCCGCAATACCAGCGCCGTGGCAATTTTCAGGTCGGCTTCGGTCAGCTGATGCAGTACGCCGTCAACGCGAAAACGGATATAGAGTTTATTTTCTTGCGGTTCTATATGAATATCGGAAACCCGTACTTTTACCGCATCTTCAAATACTGATTTCAGTAGTTTTACCACCGGCGCATCGGCTGCGTCGGTCGAGGTCAAGAGTAAATTCAGATCGATATTGTCATCTTCCGACATATCGCTACGCAATTGCTCGGCCAAGTTATCGATTTCATCGGTGCGGCGATAGGACTGGTCTATCGCCAATAGCAAATCGGATTCCCTGACTACGACCGGGCGAATAGTTTTTTTCAGAATACGCGTTAGCTCATCCAGCCCCATTAAGTCGGTAGGGTCTGCCATCGCCAACAGGACGTCGAATTCGTTATTTTCCAGCAACAAAACACGAAAACGCCTGGCTAAAGCCTCGGACAATAGTTTGATAACTTCAGGTTTGCGGGGATATTGCAAGATATCCAAAAACGGGATTTTTAATTGCTGCGACAGGAAATTAAGCAGCTCTGTTTCGGTGACAAAGTTTAAATTGATCAGGGTCCGTCCCAGTTGACGCCCGGTTTTCTTTTGTTCAGCCAAGGCCGATACGAGCTGTTCCTGAGTAATAATCCGGTTTTGAACCAGCAGATCGCCAATACGAATTTTTTTGGTAATATCCATGGGGTAGTTATTAACTATAAATTTTTCTGAAATCGAGTGAGTTAAATCTGCCTGTTTTTACTCTAAAAATAATTTGTCCGACTATTCGCAGGTTTTACCGGCCATTTTACTGTTGAGCTGTTAAATTTAGCATAGTCTAAGATAAATGCTGATAACTTAACTTCCGGACCGAAAGACAAAACGGCTAACTCCCGATTTCTTCGCAAATTAATAGTTACTTCCGAGCATCGCCTGCCGCAACAAAAAAAGCCCCGGCTGTTCCAAGAACAACCGGGGCTTTCATTAGGCTTAAAGCGATAGGCTTTAAGACAGCAAGATTACATCATGCCGCCCATGCCACCCATTCCGCCCATGCCGCCCATATCGTGGCCGGCATGACCGCCTTTATCTTCGCTAGGCGCATCGGCAATCATCACTTCGGTAGTCAGCATTAAGCCGGCAACTGAAGCTGCATTTTGCAGCGCAGTACGCGTTACTTTGGCAGGATCCAAGATACCCATTTCGATCATGTCGCCGTACTCGCCGGTTGCCGCGTTGTAACCGAAGTTACCAGTGCCTTTTTGAACTTCATTGAAAACCACTGAAGGTTCGTCGCCGGCGTTAGAAACGATTTGACGTAATGGCTCTTCCATTGCCCGGCGCAGGATGTTGATACCGACTGTTTGGTCGTGGTTGACGCCTTCCAATTTATCAAGCGCTGAAATAGCGCGAACCAGCGCTGAACCGCCGCCGGCAACAACGCCCTCTTCAACCGCTGCACGGGTTGAGTGCAATGCATCTTCAACGCGAGCTTTCTTTTCTTTCATTTCGATTTCAGTTGCAGCGCCGACTTTAATCACAGCAACACCGCCGGCTAATTTAGCCAGACGTTCTTGCAGTTTTTCTTTGTCATAGTCGGAAGTGGCTTCGTCTGCTTGTGCGCGAATTTGTGCAACACGGCTTTTGATTTGCTCTTCGGAACCTGCACCATCGATGATAGTGGTGTTTTCTTTAGTGATTTGTACTTTTTTAGCTGTACCCAGTTGCGATAATTCAGCTTTTTCCAGGCTCAAACCGACTTCTTCGGAAATAACCACGCCGCCAGTCAGTACCGCGATGTCTTCCAGCATGGCTTTACGGCGATCGCCGAAACCAGGTGCTTTAACCGCTGCTACTTTAACGATGCCGCGAATAGTGTTAACAACCAAAGTTGCCAATGCTTCGCCTTCAACATCTTCAGCAACGATCAATAAAGGACGGCCGGCTTTAGCAACGCCTTCCAAAACAGGAAGCATGTCGCGAATATTGGAGATTTTCTTGTCGTAGATAAGAATCATAGGGTCGTCCAGTTCGACGCTCATGTTTTCTTGTTTGTTGATGAAGTAAGGCGACAAGTAACCGCGGTCGAACTGCATACCTTCAACAACGTCTAACTGGTTGTCTAAACCTGAACCTTCTTCAACAGTGATGACGCCTTCTTTGCCGACTTTTTCCATCGCTTCAGCAATGATTTTACCGACAGAGTCATCGGAGTTTGCAGAAATGGTGCCGACTTGGGCAATCGCTTTGTTATCGACGCAAGGCGTAGCGGAAGCAACAATTGCTTCAACCGCTTTAGACACGGCCAAATCGATGCCGCGTTTTAAATCCATTGGGTTCATGCCCGCTGCAACGGCTTTTAAACCTTCATTGACGATAGATTGCGCCAATACGGTTGCAGTTGTTGTACCGTCGCCGGCTACATCGGAAGTGTGCGAAGCCACTTCTTTAACCATTTGCGCGCCCATGTTTTCGAATTTGTCTTTCAATTCGATTTCTTTTGCAACCGATACACCGTCTTTAGTGATGGTTGGAGCGCCGAAGCTTTTGTCCAGAATCGCGTTACGGCCTTTAGGACCTAAAGTCACCTTCACTGCGTTTGCTAAAATATTTACGCCGCGAGCCATACGGACACGCGCGTCATCACCGAATAATACGTCTTTTGCTGCCATTTTTATTCCTTTTTATTTTGTATGTGAATGTGATTAACGTGTTCAGGCTTAACCTAAAACGCCCATGATGTCTTCTTCACGCATAACGATCAGTTCTTCACCGTCAACTTTAACTTTTTTCACCGCGTATGAATCGTCGAATAGCACTTTATCGCCGACTTTAACTTCCAGAGCGCGCACTGAGCCGTTATCCAGTGGCTTACCGTTACCTACCGCCAAAACTACGCCTTGGCTTGGTTTTTCAGCCGCTGAGCCAGGCAATACGATACCGCCAGGGGTTGTAGTTTCTTCTTCAACTCGTTTGACTATCACTCTGTCGTGTAACGGACGTATTTTCATCAATATCTCCTAACATTAAAATTAAAGGGTAAACTTTGTTATTAGCACTCGCTAGTAATGAGTGCTAATGATAATGAGCTTTTACATTGTGTCAAGTTCTTTAGGCATTGCCGAAGAATGAATATACTTGCGTTACCCAGAATTCTCTTTTATTTTCAATAACTCATAGCGCGCCATGCAACCATTCTTGCAACGCCGGCGATGACCATCGATAAACAACGATCACGATAGGCAAAACGCCGATAAGCGACAAATGGACAAAAAACCGCGCAAATCAGGTATATTCTTCGCACAACATCGCCTTACCGTCTCTCATCACAATAGCCATAACATGACTTATGAACGACAACCAACTACTGCGCTATAGCCGTCAAATCATGCTTCCTCAAATTGATATTGAGGGCCAACAAAAACTTCTCGCGGCCAACGTATTGATCGTCGGCGCCGGAGGTCTTGGCTCCCCTGCTGCGATATATCTTGCTGCGGCCGGTGTCGGCAATATCGCTATTTATGATAATGACGTCGTCGATCTATCCAATTTACAAAGGCAGATTGCTCATCACACGGCTGATATTGGGATTGATAAAGTAATTTCAACCCGCCAAACGCTTAATCGGCTAAATCCCGAAGTCAAAATAACAGCGGTTAAACAAAGGCTGGAAGGCGATCAGCTTGAATTGGAAGTCATGCGAGCTGATGTGGTTTTGGACTGTAGCGATAATTTCTCAACGCGTTTTGCGATCAACAACGCCTGCGTCAAGCATCTGACTCCCTTGGTTTCAGGAGCGGCGATTCGTTTTGAAGGCCAAGTGGCCGTTTTTACGCCGGGCCAAAATAACAGCCCGTGCTACAACTGCTTATACACTAGCGACGGCGAAGAGCTGCAAAATTGCGCTACCAACGGAGTTATAGCACCTATCACCGGCATCGTCGGCAGTGTTCAGGCATTGGAAGCGATGAAGCTGATAATGAATATCGGTGAAACTTTAACCGGACGCTTATTATTGCTGGATGGTTTAACGATGGAATGGAATATGATGAAATTGCGGAAAAACACTAACTGCCCGACCTGCGGCGTGTGATAGAAAAGCCCTCAGGCCATGTGATTAGCCTGAAGGCTCATCGACAAATACATTATTACTTTTTAGCCAGCTTATCCTGAACGAATTTAATCGCTTTTTCTGCAAAATCGTTCACTATCGACGGACTATCGCCATGCGGTTCAATCTCTCCAAATGGCTTGTCGCTTGCTTTGGTAAACCGGTAAATAAAATAGCCCAGCGGTGCAAACGCAAACGCTGCAATAAGCACCATAACTACAAACAACTCAGTAACTCCACCCATGACACCTCCTCATATTTTTATTAAACGTATTATTATTTTTTAGGTGAAATTAGATAATACTCCCTTCCAGTCTAAAAAACATCTTTCGCCTTATTACGCCCATAAGACCATCAAAAACCTAAGGAACTGCGACTAAACGAGCGTTTTTTCCAGACATACACAACGCCATCCCGTCCATGCACAATAAAAGACGTCACCTCCCCCCGCCCCGTTTGCCATCCTCTACTTGACAGTCTAACGCGCTAGATGGCTACTTTTTTTAAATTGCGTGTACACTGTGTGCCGATTCTTGTCCTGCTTTTCGACATCGCAGAAGTCATTGCGTACTTGTTTTGTAAACTTTGTTCGATATGCATAGTGAAGAGAATCGATGAAAACATCAGGAGTCGCGTGATTTTACCGTTTGCTTGGATAGATTTGCTCAAAAAACAAATTTCCGTACAAACGCGCGCTCAAATACTTTTGATGCAATTTAAAATAATAAAAATTAAAGGACCGTTGTATGAATAAAATATTAACTTTAAGTATTAATGCCATATTATGCTTGAGTTCTACCATCGCCTTATCCGCTACCCCAAAACATGGACATAGCGTGTTAAGCGCGCCCAACCCAACTGGAACGCCGATTCCGATAAGACAGCCCTTTCAAGAACCCGATGAGGCCGGCGCCGGCACAATCGATCTGGTTGTCGCCCCCAAGATATTCACCTATAACGATAAAGACTATGCCTTGCGCACCTATAACGGCAAATTAGTTGGGCCGACCATGCGCATAACCCCAGGGCAAACTTTAAATGTCAATTTAACCAATAACCTATCATCCAAGTTCTCGACGGATGAAAAGACCAATCTGCATACCCACGGTTTACACGCGTCCCCCAAAGCGCCTCAGGATAATCCTCTTGCCGTAATCCAACCGGATGGCGGCACCAGCGGCGATTATTACCACATCGTCGTTCCTACTAACCAATGGACGGGAACCCAATGGTATCACCCGCACTGGCATGGCAACACCGCCATCCAAGTTGCAAACGGCATGACCGGCGCATTAATCGTCGAAGACGATCCGGCTAAACTGCCGCAATCGCTTAAAGACGCAAAAGAAAAGGTTTTTGTGTTTCAACAAATTTTGGTCGATAACGCAATCGGGCAGCCGCTCAAAGCCAGAATCACTGCCAACGGTAAGGCCATTAGTACTGACGGCATCCCTGTGCTCATCAATGGTCAAAGTCAACCCGTGTTAACCATGCAACCCGGTGAAGTTCAGCGCTGGCGATTTATCGATGGCGATGGCACTTTTCATCAATTGAATCTTGTCTTAGAAGGGCATGATTTGCATGAAATTGCATTGGACGGCATGTATACCGGTACCATCGATACCTGGAAAGCCGCCAGTCAAATCGGTCAATCCAGTCAGGCTGTGGTGTTGAATTCGGGCAACCGTAGCGATGTGTTAATCCAGGCACAAGCTTGCGGCAAACCGGAATGCACCTATAAGTTAATAGACCAAGCCAGCGCAGATGACGAAACCGATCAAATCTTGGCGACGCTGGTAGTGAAAGGCGATACCAAGCCCATGACTCTTCCAACTGCGGCAGAAATGGCAGCATTAAAGAGCCAAGTCGATATTCCTACGACCGACGCACCGGCAACGCAAACCGTAACATTAATGGTGGGTGCTGACGTTTGCAATAATGGCGGCAAAGATTGCGTCGATGGCGTCACCTGGAATAAAGAGGAAACGCCAAGATCTATGCCGATAGGCGAAGTGCAAAAATGGAAGGTTTCAGTCAATAAATTCAGCCATCCGTTTCATATTCATGTCAACCCGTTTCAAACAACGCGGAACGGACCTGATGGAAATCCGGAAATCGTTTGGCTGGATACCGTATTGGTCTCGCCAGACAAGCCGGTTGAGCTTTATATCCGCAATGAAAACGTACTGGGCGCCCCGATTGCCGATGGCGTATCGGTACTCCACTGCCACATTCTGGCTCATGAAGATGCCGGTATGATGCAATCCATTAAATTTAACGCACCCGTTAAATAATCCGTACCCGATAAGAGCAAACAGTTACGTTTGCTCTTATCGGCGAGGCCGGTCTTGCGCTACGCATAATAGGGCTTTTGCTTTGCAGTCCGCCGCTTAACAAGATAGAGACCATATGCAGTTGCGTAAAAAAATAGTTCATCGTATACTTCAATCCAGCTTACTTGATCAAGCTAGCATAATAATTTAAACACTTCTGGAGGTTCACAATGAAATGGGAAACACCAAGCTACACAGACCTGCGTTTCGGTTTTGAAGTAACAATGTACATCTACAACCGTTAATCGGTTTAGACCAAAAAGGGGCTCTTGATGAGCCCCTTTTTTTTGCCTGATGTATTTTATTCCCGTATCATTCGGCCCTTATTCCCTTTTAGGCTACCTTGCAAATTATGAAGATCAGAGTTCTCGGTTCAGGTGCAGGCGGCGGCTTTCCTCAATGGAACTGCAACTGCCATAATTGCCGCCGCTTGCGGCATAATCAAATGAACGGCAAAGCCCGTACCCAATCATCTATTGCAGTAAGCACCGACAATCTTAACTGGTTGCTGTTTAATACGTCCCCCGACATTCGCGCGCAACTGGAAGCTTTTCCGGCCATCCAACCTAAAGAGGGCGTTCGCGATACCGGCATTAAAGCCATCATGCTGATCGACAGCCAGATCGACCATACCACCGGCTTGCTGATGCTCAGGGAAGGCAAACCGCTGGATGTCTACTGCACCGAAATGGTCAAGCAAGACCTGACCACCGGTTTCCCGTTATTTAATATGTTGGCGGATTATTGCACCGTTAATCATCATCCGATTCCTCACGATGGCAGCAGCTTTACCATTCCCGGCATTGATGATTTACGCTTTTATACTCAAGCCTTAAAAAGCAAGGCGCCGCCCTATTCTCCGCATCGCAACGATCCGCATGACGGCGACAACATCGGCGTTATCATCGAACAAATTTCTACCGGCAAAAAAGTGTTTTATTCGCCCGGCTTGGGTGAGATAGAACCGCATGTGATGGCTGCGATGCAAGCCGTCGATTGTATAATGGTGGACGGCACTTTTTGGACCGATGACGAAATGTGCATGCAAAATATCAGCCACAAAAAAGCTCGCGAAATCGGCCACTTGCCTCAATCCGGCGAAGGCGGCATGATAGAAGTGCTGAACGGCGTTGCCAAAGCCCGCAAGATATTGATTCACATCAACAACACCAACCCGATCTTAGACGAAGATTCCGAACAACGTAAAATACTGGATGCTGCCGGCATTGAAGTCTCTTACGACGGTTTGGAAATCGACTTATAAAGGATGCAAACATGAGCAGCGATAATCAAGCCTGGACCAAAGAACAATTTGAAGCCCAACTACGCGGCATGGAAAGCCACTACCATATTCATCATCCTTACCACACCCTGATGAACGAAGGTAAACTGACCAAAGAACAATTGCAGGGCTGGGTCGCCAACCGCTTTTATTATCAGGTCTGCATCCCGATTAAAGATGCCAATATCCTGGCTAATTGTCCTGATCGCGAAACCCGCGCCAAATGGATACAACGGATTATGGATCACGACGGACACCCCGGCGATCCGGGCGGCATTGAGGCATGGATACAATTGGGCATCGCAGTCGGTTTGACGCGCGAAGACATCACCTCATTAAAATTCGTTTTGCCGGGCGTGCGCTTTGCCGTCGATGCTTATGTTAATTTTGCCCGCCGAGCGGAATGGCACGAAGCGGCAAGCTCCTCGCTAACCGAACTGTTTGCGCCAAAAATTCACCAACAACGTTTGGACAACTGGCCGGAACATTATCCTTGGGTCGAACAGGAAGGTTATATCTATTTCCGCAAACGCCTGACCGAAGCACGGCGCGATGTCGAACACGGTCTGGAGATCACGCTGGACTGGTATAAAACCCGCGAGCAACAAGAGCGCATGATCCAAATCCTGCAATTCAAGCTGGACGTGCTCTGGACAATGGCGGATGCGATGTACATGGCTTATATTCACGAGATGCCGCCTTATTTTAATATTGGAAAATAGCGTGGAGTAACCAATGGCAACAACTTACGAACATGACATTGTCGCATGGGCCAAAGAGCAAGCCTATCTGTTACGGTCGGGCCAGTTGTCAGCCATCGATATAGAACACATCGCCGAGGAAATTGAAGACGTGGGCAAAAGCGAACAGCGTGAATTGGCAAGCCGTATGGCGGTACTTTTAGCTCATCTGCTCAAATGGCAATACCAGTCGGCACGTCAAAGCAGCAGTTGGCAACGCACCATTAAAGAACAACGTAAAGCTATTGCGCGCCGCTTAATAAACACACCCAGCCTCAAGACATCCATCCATGATGTAGAATGGCTGGCAGATGCTTGGGGGGATGCCGTTTCGATAACCATCAATGAGACCGGCATGGACTGTTTTCCAGAAGCCTGCCCTTGGACAATTGACAACATCCTTACCGAAGGTTGGTTGCCATCGACAAGCGATGGAGAACAACCATGAAAAAGCGCATTTTCGTATAACAGGAGATCAGGCGATGCAATGGGCAGAAGTGGTTGATAACCCGTATTTTGAAAACCTACCGTTTAAAATCGAGTTGAACCGTTATGGAAAAATTGAAATGACGCCAGCATCCAATAAACACGGACGTTTACAATTACACATCGGCGCTTTACTTGAACGCAAGCTCAAAAAAGGTGAAACATTAATTGAATGCTCAATTCAAACCACCGAGGGCGTAAAAGTCGCCGATGTTGCGTGGTGTTCCAAAGCCTTTATCAAGCAACACGGTTATGAAACACCTTATACGCATGCCCCTGAAATTTGCATTGAAGTGGTCTCGCCTTCCAATTCAAAAGAAGAAATGACCAATAAGGTTCAGCTTTATTTGCAGGCAGGCGCTGAGGAAGTTTGGGTTGCATGGGAAAACGGCATTGTCGACTATTACGGTAAGACTGGAAAAATAGAACAATCTGCTTACGGCGTAAAGATATCAATCCCATTTTAATCAATGAGGTAGCGATTTGTTTAAACGTTTTGGATTTACTGGAGAATCAACGTTGCTAAGAGACACTGGTGAAATAATTAGCAAGGGTTTGTACATTATTTCCACTGCTTCCGGGACGATATTTTTAACACTTGGAAGTGCTTACGCCGGTTCATTTGATTTTTCAAAGGAATGGAACGCCGTGTCTGGATTTGTGCCTAGCATTAAGGTTCTAATTTCTCCTAATCCAGTAATGGGATTTATTGTCGGAGGAGTTTTACTTTCTTACGGCCTACTAGGCTCCTTCTTCGATCAAGAGAGACTACAAAAACAAAATAAAGAATTGTCTTCGGAAAACAACAATCTAAATAGATCAGTAATTGGATTAGAGGAAGCTCTGAATAGCACGCAGGAAGAATTGCAAGAACAAAAATCTGAAACAAACAAATTAAATAAAGATCTTGTAACTACTTGGCTAAAAACAGCCTCGAAGAGTTTAGAGCTTAATAGCACTGAACGGGCTACAATCTATTATGAATTTGACGAAGCTTTCTACTTGTTAGCTCGCTACTCGATAAACCCTGAATACGCCAAAATCCATAGACAGAAATTTCCATTAAACCAAGGTGTTATTGGTAAATCTTGGCAACACGGATGTCATGTTGAAAAAGATTGCCCTAACTCAAAAAATTATGCTGATTATGAAAAGTATCTTATTGAAACGTATGAATATGAAAAGGATAAAATTAATACGTTAACAATGAAAAGCTGTAGATATGTTGCGTTAGCAATTGTGGATGCAGAGGTTCATATTGGTGTAATTGTTTTTGAAAGCACCGAATCAGACTTTTTGGAAAAAAATGATCGTGAAAATAAAATAAGAGAATATTGTAAAAACTATCAAGGACAACTTTCAAAGTTTGTGCGTGATGGTTTGAAACTTAACAGAGAAGCCACCATCAAACGAGATGGAAAAAGCAAATCAGTAGAAGACGATATTCTAAAAATTATGGGAGACAAGAATATATGAATAAGTTGCAAAGCATAGTGGCTTACTTGTGTTCAAAGTATCCACACAAATCAGAATTATCAAAAGCCAGATTGACAAAGCTTGTGTATTTAGCTGATTGGTTTTCGGCTCTTGTTGATGAAAAGCCAATGACAAATATCGAGTGGCTTTTCAATCACTATGGCCCATATGTAGACGATGTTGTTGACTCAGTTCGTAATGTTCCAGATTTCTCAATAGAATGCGAACAGAATGGTTATGGTGCAACTAAATATGTAATATCGTTTCATGGCAATGAAAATGAAATTAACCTTTCTCAGAGAGAGCGTGCGATTTTAAGCCTTGCAATAGAAAAAACAAAAAGCTTATATTTCAATGATTTTATTGACTATGTATATTCAACATACCCAGTCCAATCCCAAGAAAGATATTCAACATTAAATCTTGAGTCCCTAGCAAAAGAATATAAGGAAAAAAGCTCCCCTTTACATGCTTAGGGAATCGATACGCCTTTCTTAAAACAGCTTTCTAGCACAGTCAATCTTGATAGCAACAACACAGAAAAACATGACCATCAACCCAAACCAACCCATCAAATTCTCCCCCCTGCATCGCCTGCAATGGGAAGAAGCCCAGCAAAAAAGCGTTATTCTCTATCCTGAAGGCATGGTGGAACTTAACCAAAGCTCCGCGGAAATCCTAAAATTATGCGATGGCACCCGCAAGCTTGACCAGATCGTCAGCGACCTGGAACAGAAATTTGCAACAACCGGTCTCGTTAATGACATTACCGCTTTCCTAGAGGTTGCTTTAAAAAATGGCTGGATCCAACAACATTAAAATCACCCCGCCGCGCTGGTTATTGGCGGAACTGACCTATGCCTGCCCGTTACAGTGCCCTTACTGCGCCAATCCGATCGATTATGCAAAATATCAATCCGAGTTGGACACCGAAGACTGGAAGCGCGTACTCAGCCAAGCCCGCCTTATGGGTGCCGTCCAATTAGGTTTTTCCGGCGGCGAACCGTTAACACGTAAAGACCTGCCCGAACTGGTCAAATACGCCAGAGACTTGGGCTATTATTCCAACCTGATCACTTCAGGCTATGGACTGACCGAAGAAAAAATCGTCCAGCTCAAAGAAGCCGGGCTCGATCATATCCAGGTCAGCATCCAAGCCAGCACGCAAGAGTTGAACGATCATCTGGCCGGCACCGAATCGTTCAAACACAAAAAAGAAGTCGCCCATCTGGTCAAAAAGCACAGCTACCCGATGGTCTTATGCGTGGTCATACACCGCGAAAACATCCATCAAATGCCGCAAATCCTGGAGATGGCCGAAGAATTGGGTGCAGACTACCTGGAACTGGCAAACACCCAATATTACGGCTGGGCGCATGCCAATCGCGATTTATTGCTGCCTACCAAAGAACAATTCGAACAGGCCGAGCAAATCGCCCAGGCTTTTAAAGAAAAAGTCGCCGGAAAGATGAAAATCTACTACGTGGTCCCGGATTTTTATGAAGACCGCCCCAAAGCCTGCATGAACGGATGGGGAACAACCTTCCTGACCATCGCACCCGACGGCGTAGCCCTGCCCTGCCATTCGGCCCGTGAATTGCCGGGAATGGATTGCCCGAATGTGAAAGACTACAGCATTGAACAAATCTGGAACGAATCGCTTACCTTCAATTTTTTCCGCGGCTTCGAATGGATGAAAGAGCCGTGCAGCAGTTGCGATGAAAAAGAAAAAGATTTCGGCGGTTGCCGTTGCCAAGCTTATTTACTAAGCGGCGACATGTATGCAGCCGACCCGGTATGCAGTAAATCGCCTAATCACCATGTTATTCAGGAAGCGATAGATTCAGCCAAAGCAAGCACCTTAGCTGACAATGAAAAACCGTTAATTTTCCGTAACAGCAAAAATTCGCGGCTGTTGTCTTAACAAAATCCTTGTAGGAGCGGGCCATGCCCGCGATGATAGTGGTACTGCTTACAATCCCCGCGCGAACATCGCGGGCACGGCCCGCTCCTACCCAAAAAGCCAAACACAACGCGCTTGGCTGCTATACAATCGGCCGACCAATAAACTTAAGAAAGCCGTTATGCCCAAGCGATTTATCCTCGATATAGCCACTGATTTTAAAAGCAGCTTAGCCAGATTCCGCTTGCTCGACGCAAAAACCGACGCCCTACTGGCGGCTCACGAAGTCCATATCGACAACAGCAAGGCTTTCGACTGGGAAAGTATTTTCGACACCCAAAACCATATCCACCGTTATAAAGATGTTCTACGCCCGACAGCTAACGCCGAGCCCTACACCGAAGCGCAATTACTGCTGAAAACCGGCGTGTTCTTAGGTGCCGAAGTTTTGGGCGCGGATATTATCAAGGCCTTGCATCAAGGCATTAATGAACGCACCTTAATCATCCGCCTGCCCAATGCCGACGACGACCCGTTGGCGGCGGCATTTGCACGGGTGCCGTGGGAAATCGCCCGCCCCAATGAAAACGCCGAGCCGTTATTTGCGCGTAACATGGCTATTCAAGCGATCAGCGAAGGTTTTGCCGCGGAATATGAAGAATCCAGCCTAAGCCTGCAACCCAATGAAGCCTTGCGGGTACTGTTGATCTTCGCCCACGCGCCCGAATCGACCCCGTTAAGCGCCAGGCTGGAACGCGAGCAATTATTGGATTTGTTCCATAACGATATATTCCCGCAAAATTGGGTGCAGGTCGATGTGCTTTGCTGCGGCGTGACCCGCCGCAGCATTCAGGAACAAGTGCGCAAAGCCAAAGGCTATCATATCGTGCATTGGAGCGGCCACGGCCACCACGACCTGCTGGCGCTGCAAAGCGAGGACGATCAGGCCGACACCCTAAGCGGCGGGGAGTTGGTCGGATTATTACAGCAAGGCGGCGGCTTTATCCCGGAACTGATGTTTTTAAGCGCCTGCCATTCCGGCTCAATGATCCCCGACCAAGTATTCCTCGACCTGACCGGCCAACTGTTAAAACACAGCCCGATGCCGGAAAGCAAAAACCTGGATGCGGCCTTGGAGCGCAAAGGCTACAGCGGCACCGCGCTGGAGTTGTTGCGCATCGGCGTTAAGCAAGTGATCGGCATGCGTTACGCGGTCGGCGATCACTACGCCCGGCGCTTGGCGCAGGATTTTTACCGCTGTTTATTGGCCGAAGGCCATGCCGTCCATACCGCGTTGGCCTTAGCGCGCCAAGCTTTGGCAAACAGCCAGGACCATCAGGCCGAACTATCCGCCGTCGACCATGCCACCCCGTTGCTGTTCGGTGCAGACCGTTTAACCCTGAACCCGCATAAAAAGCGTAGCGCTCAACACGGCAAGCGCTATCCGCAACCGAGCCATCCCTTATTGGAAAACGACTTAAAAGCTCCCGCCCATTTCATCGGCCGCGAACGCGAACTGACCCGTCTAAACCATCATTGGCTGCCGCGCGGCAGTCAGCCGGTAGCCGTCATTCAAGGCTTGGCAGGCTTGGGCAAAACCAGCCTGGCCGCAGAAAGCATTCTACTGTGGCACCGGCAGTTCGACCTGGTCATCCCCTTTCAAGCGCGCGGTCATGCCAAGAGCGCCGAGGAATTCTATCGCCACCTCGACCTGTACTTAACAAATGCCAGCAAAGACTACCGGGAAGCTTGCCGCGAGGACGACTACCGCCGTATCCATTTGCCAAGCTACCACGACGACCAAGGCCGTTATGCAAAAATGCGCGCCAACCTGATCGACTGGCTGCGTAACCATCCGACCTTGCTGGTCATCGACAACTTCGAGACCTGCCTATTCGCGAACCGCGACTGCCAAGACCCGGAATGGGAGGCCTTATTGACCGCGCTATCCGGGCAGTTAAGCCAAAATGCCACGCGAGTGCTAATCACCAGCCGCCATTATCCCAAAGCCCTGGAAAACCGGACCTTATGGCTGGCCTTAGGCACCTTGCCGATGAACGAATCCGTGTTGTTGTTATGGGGACACCCGAAATTACGCAACTTGTGGCACCAAGGCGACAGCGGCAAGGCCTTGGCCAGTGATTTGTCGCGGCCATCCGTTGATCATGCAACGCTTGGCCGATTTGGCCGACGACCCGGCGCTATTGAGCGCAGCATTGGCCGAGTTACGGCAAAAAGGCTTTAAGCACCTGCCCGAGCTGGTTAAAAGCGACAGCGCCGAGGAGCGGGCTTACCTGGAAGACGTGGCGATAGGCGCGGTCGATTGGCTGTTAAAACAGATCAGCACCGAATCGCGTCGGCTGTTATGGCTGTTGACCCAGGCTTTGGAAGAGGTTCCCGAAGCCTTGCTGCAAGCGATTTATTCGGGGCTATCCGAATACGATGAATTTTTGTTGCAAGTCCAACAGTTTTTGGCCGACAAGGCGCAATTACCGGCAGAGCTGCAAGAAATGTTGGACGCTTTGCCGCCTGAAATCATAGCGCAAGCCACACACTTTCAAGCCGACGCCAAGGCGCTAAGCCCGATAGCGCCGCTGTTGAACGAACTGCTGCAAAAAGGCTTGGTGCAAAAAGAGAGCGATAGCGTCCATTTCCATGAATTGGTGCGCGAACGCTGCGACTGTTGGATGCAGCAACATCCCGATGAAACCGAAGGCTTAACCGCACAGCAGGTTTTGCAGCGCTACGGCGAACGCTATGTCGCGATATTTAAAGCCTTACGGGAAAACAACAAAATCGGCGAGTCGATAGAAGCCGGGCGGCGGGCCTTGACCTATTTTTGCCGCGCCCAAGCGTTTGAGGCTTTGATGGGTTTTGCTAGTCGCTTTATTACTTCCACTAACGACCAGCAAACCTTGCAGGCGGTGATTGCCGAACTGCAAGCCCTGCTGCCGCTAGTCCCCGAAGGTCAAGCGCGTTGGAGCCTCAACACCTGTTTGGCCGATGCTTTAGTTCGATCAGGCCAAAGCCAAGCCGCGTTACCGTTTTATCAACAGGCGGCCAGCGCCGCCGAACAGGCTGAACACTGGCCGGGCTTGGCAGCGATTTGCCATAATTGGGGGGAGCTTTATTGATGGCTGGCGAGCTAGCCCAAGCCGCCGAGACTTATATGCGTTCTGCCGAAGCTGGCCGCAAGGCGGGCGCTACGGCAGCTGATATGATCAGCTCCGAATTGGAAGCCTACCGGATCGCGCTGTACCAAGGCCATAGCGAACAGGCGTTGCCCGAAATTGAGCGGCGCTTGCAGCAACTGCGCGGCTGGTGGCGGCAAACTCAGCAGGGGCAATCGCCCGCCGAAGCCCCCGATCAAGAGCTCTTGCAACGGGCTTTAATCGGCGCTTTGGATGTTGCCCGAGCTGCGCATCAGCGTTTAGAAAACTGGCAAGCGAGTTTAGACTTATTGCAAGAAACCGCCGAGTTACAGCAAGCTCGAGGCGACAGTGAGCAGGAACAGGCGCGGACGCTGTTTAACAGCTACAGCCCTTTATTGCGTTTAGGGCGGTTAGATCAGGCGCAAGCGCTATTGGAACGGTGTTTGGAGGTATTCAAACAAGCTGATGATGTAATTCGTCAGGCCAGAACGCTTGGCTCTCTGGCGGAAGTCTGGAACCAACGCGGCAGCCGCTTGCAGGCCATCGCCTTAGCACAGCAGGTTTTGGCGATGTTTGAGCACTTCGACGCCCCGCAAGAGCGGGCGATTTCCCACGGCAATTTGGCGAGTTATTTGGCTGAAGCCGGCGACTATCCAGCCTGCGCCGCGCATCGCTTGGCAGAGATCATTTATTGTTTCGTGACCGGACACCGGCAAGACTTAAAAAGGGCTTTAAACAACCATGCCATACACACCAATCAAGCCGCCGAAGCGGACGCCGACTATCGCTTACCGTTATTGCTGGATTTAGTCCGGCAGCCGGAATTTGCCGTGTTACGCGATTTTATCCAAGCTTCCGGGCAATCCATTGAAGCCTTGCAAGCCGCCGTCGATGAACTGCTGTAGGAGCGGGCCATGCCCGCGATGGATGCGGGTATGATACCTAAAATCACCCTGATTTATCGCGGGCATGGCCCGCTCCTACACGGTGCCCATTACGTTATATTTTGATTATCCCGCCAGCCCTTCCCAAGGCGTATACAAACCTTCGACATTAACCCCGAACATATCCAAAACCCGGCCAACAGTCTCATCAACCATGGCCGACAGTGAGTTTGATTTATTGTAAAAAGCAGGCATCGGCGGGAAGATAATGCCGCCCATTTCGGTCACACTTGCCATGTTTCGAATATGCACCAGGTTTAACGGCGTTTCGCGAGGCATAATGACTAAACGGCGGCGCTCTTTTAGCACCACATCGGCGGAACGTGAAATCAGGTTATCGCCAAAGCCGTGCGCAACGGCTGACAAGGTTTTCATCGAACACGGCGCGATAATCATCCCTTCTGTTTTAAAGCCGCCGCTGGCAATACTGGCGGCAATATCATCGATTCCGTGAGCCACATCGGCCAGTTCGGCCAGTTCGGCGCGCTTCATGTTCATTTCATGCTTTAGGTTCACTACACCGGCCGAAGAAATAACCAGATGCGTTTCCCATTGCTGCTGCTTCTGTAAAACTTGCAGCATTCTTACCCCATAAACCGCGCCGGTAGCGCCGGTCATGGCTATGATTAAGCGTTTTTTTTGAGTCATTTTATGTGGAACAAGAGACTGATTTTATAATGGAGCACGGATTAGATTAATAAACACCAACAAGTCAATGTAAATCCTTTTAATCCATGCCATCCGTGTTCTATTTCTTCGATGGAAAAGAACTACTCCCCTGCCCTGACATCAAACTCAATCTTCCAGCGACCATTGTCATTTTGGGAAACAGCCTGTAGTTCGAGCGTACCGACTTCGGTTACGGCTGCACACAAATGCACCGGTACGACTTCACCGGGTCTGCGGCCTTCTTCCGGTAAGGTAATCTCGATTTCATCCAATTCGTCGAGCTCTTCGTTAGTCCAGTAATCCAGGCGTGTTCCGACTTTATCTTCGCGCCGGGTATTGGATGCAAAGAAGCGAAACCGTACCGGCTCCCCAATCACCAGACCGAATTCATCATCCGGCAATTCCTGTTGGGTACCTTCTTCCATGCCGAACGGGGCAATACATAAAGCCTGTATTTCCGGTGCCATGCCGGGTACGGCAGGCATCGCGCTTTCTATACCGACATAATAAGAGGCGGCGGTTCCGCCTTTAATACGAACGCCTTTACCTTTACGGACATAGCCGTAGTATGCGGCGCCACGAGCGACAGCCAAATCAAGATCCGCTCCTTCCAATAACCTGGCTTCGGGCGCTTGTTCCGCGCTTAACCATGAATTTAACACTTCCATTAATCGTTCAGCCAAGGTATCGGCTTTTAACACGCCACCGTTAAACAACACGGCAGTAGGATGCAAAAAGCTCGCATGTTCAGGCAGATTGATGTCTTTAAGCTCGTCCGTAGCACCTTGCTGTTTAGCCAAAAACGCCGCCAGATGACGGGTAATGCCAGCATCCTGCGCATAAGGCAAGCCCGCCGTTCTTAAGCCGGTTCGAGCTCGGCTTATCGGCCTGTCGCTGACTGCCACCTTGGGCAGGAAGCCTTCAACCAAAACACGATTGACTTCTTCCCTGGTTAACTCGGTACGCAATGTGCCGCCGATTAAAGATGAGCCTCTGCTCGCAACCACCAGCGGGATATTATCAATCTCGGCATTATTGAAGATTTTTTCCTTGGCATCGCGGCAGCTATGAGTCAAAGCCTGTATCTGCCAAGCCTCTAGCCGTTTGCCATCCTTTTCTAATTTGGTTTTTACGGTATAGGCCAAAGCCAAATCCATATTGTCACCGCCCAATAGAATATGATCGCCAACCGCTACCCTGGTCAGTTCGAGATTGCCCTCTTGTTGGGTAACTGCTATTAACGATAAGTCGGTGGTTCCGCCGCCAATATCGATGACCAGGATAATGTCGCCGACTTCTGCTTGTTTGCGCCAGTCGCCGTGGCTTTTTTCTATCCAGCTATATAACGCCGCCTGCGGTTCTTCAAGCAGAATAGCTTGTCCCAAACCCACGGCACGCGCCGCTTCAACCGTTAATTCCCGTGCCGCCGGATCGAATGAGGCCGGCACTGTAATAACGACATCCTGTTTATCCAACGGCGCCTTCGGATGCAGACTTTGCCAAGCATCACACATATGTTGCAGATAAGCCGTAGTGGCCTGGAATGGCGACACCCGTTCAACTTCATCAGGTGCTTCGGCGGGTAAAATAGGTGCTTTGCAGTCGACGCCCGCATGACATAGCCAGCTCTTGGCACTAGATACCAAACGTATCGGCGTTTTACTGCCTAAGTTGCGGGCAATTTCCCCAACTAGGTAATCCGGTTTTGCAACCCAAGGTAATGAAGTAGAGCCTTGGGCAAGCTCAGCTTCATGAGCCTGATATAAAAATGACGGCAACTGTTGTTTATCTTCAACCGAACCGGGAGATGTCAGTTGCGGTATGTCCATGACTTGCGGCGAAAATTCTTCATCGTCGATATGATCCAAATCGGCATAAGACAAAACGCAATGCGTCGTACCTAGATCGATACCCACAGAAAATCGTGTACCATTTTGCGTTTGCTCAGCAGCAACACTTTCGTCCGGCTGAACTTCCGACTCCGCCACCGCCGCATCGTCTTCGGCGGGTTTCTGTTGCGAACTAAATAAATCTTTCATAACTCAACCTCGGCCGGTGCAACAATCGCGGCATTATGCCCTGCGGTCAGTTTGGGCAATCTGATACCGGTAACTTGCCAGCCTTTATGAATCAGTGTGCCGGTAAAAGGCGCGCTACCGACAATATTGCCAGTTAAACGCACCGCAGCAGCATCAAAACCTTGAGATAAAGTGACTTTACTGCCTTCATGTTCAGTGCGAACAGAGGCTAAAGTGAAGTGTTCATTAATGGCTTTATTACATCCTTCATGTACGACACGGGCAGCGGCACCAATATCCGCATCGTTAAAAGTCGTAACATCTTCTTTAATAAAATCGATAAAGCGTGCCTCTTTTTGCAGCAAACCCAGCAATTGCAAGGCCGCATCCGGGGTTGCTTCTTTTAACACCACAGGTTCCGGTGTAGGCGCATGCACTAGCTTTTCAACTTCAACGATTTTCTCGACGATTTTTACCATCGGTTCAGCTTGTTGCTGCACGGCAGATTTTTTCTTGCCGCGAACTTGGCTAAATACTATCGACAGCAGCAACACGATTAAAATCAGCATTAACAGCACAACAGTGCCTGCCAAGCAAACATGCCATAAGTCAAATGTAGTGGGTTTCAATGATAAATCGATTGCATAAGTATTCATTACACGCTGTCCTTTTAGTTATTATTGTTGGCCGGATCTTTTGGCTGCTTCACCAAACATCATTCCCTGCAAAACATTACGCGTGGTTTGCATCCGCATCTGTCTTAAATGTCGATCGGCAATGATTTCCGGCACTTTTTCAGCCAGATAAACTTCGCGCATCTGTGACAAAACCGACTCGCATTGTTTCATGATAGCTTCTGTGGCCTTACGGCTTTCAAGCTCCTGATTAGAGGGCTTTTGCATTTCAGCTGAAACGCACTTTTTATATTGATATTGAGCTTCTTGAATTTTCTTAATTGTGGCATCAGAAAGGGTGGTGTTTTGCCATTCATTTTTAGCGTCATCAGCAAAAGCTGTAACTGTCGATAGCAAAACAGTTAAGAAAAGAATTTTTTTCATAGTATTTTCCGATATTGTTAAAGGAACCAGAATGCTTGATTTTACGCGAACTGGTCACATTTGTCTGAAGCATAATAATACCCCTTGTTTTAAACATTATTATTCTGACAATATGCCCTATTTTTCGACTTTCAAGGGTATGAGGCTTAATCGAAGGGATTCTTTCCGAATCTTAGTCAAAAAAAAACCCAAGCTTTGTGGGCCTGGGTTTTTTAAATAAGCGCTTGGCAATTCCCTACTTTCGCATGGCAAACTGCCACACTATCATCGGCGCTAAACGGTTTCACTTCCGAGTTCGGGATGGGATCGGGTGGTTCACGTTCGCTATGGTCACCAAGCAAACTGGTGTGATTGATAAGATCTTATCAATCGTCTTCACTCAGCCTTTTGGGCTGAATGTTGGAAATCTGTAACCTCTTGGTTAATCTTTATTGCTTCGTTGGCGATTAGTCCGCTGTGACTAAGTTTTTTCTTCTTAGTGCATAACACATCCAAACTGATTGGGTGTTATATGGTCAAGCCTCACGGGCAATTAGTACACGTTAGCTACGCCCATTACTGGACTTCCACACCGTGCCTATCAACGTCGTAGTCTCCGACGGCCCTTCAGGGGACTTATAGTCCCAGTGAGATCTCATCTTGGGAGGGGCTTCCCGCTTAGATGCTTTCAGCGGTTATCCTGTCCGAACATAGCTACCCGGCAATGCCACTGGCGTGACAACCGGAACACCAGAGGTTCGTCCACT
>Ga0208789_1000143_pt1 | contig 96667 bp, 85 predicted proteins | sample Methanotroph_Enr_FD_187368 | JGI IMG/M metagenome (GOLD analysis project Ga0208789, IMG submission 187368) | Enriched soil microbial communities from Old Woman Creek wetland in Ohio, USA - Methanotroph_Enrichment_5 (SPAdes) (version 2) | ecosystem: Environmental > Terrestrial > Soil > Wetlands... | reverse complement strand
TAGACACCCTGTCCACTATCGTGACTAAAGCGCCTTGGTGGTTCTTGCCGATCACGGTATCGATCTCCCAGTCACCGATACGCGTCTTTTGCGCAACGATCTCGGGGCGTTCGTCAATGCTGACACGGTTCCTGATCTGGCCACGCTTGTCCTTTGCTCCGTATTGCTTTTTACGCTTTTTGTTGCTTTGCCGAAGATGTTTATACAAGGTGCCGCCGTTACGCTTATCCGCCCAGATGTGTTGGTAAATGCGTTCATGGCTGATGGTGACCCCTAGCGTTCCCGAGATTTGCTCCGGACTCCAATCCAAACGAATTTTTTCCTCAATCGCTATGATCACTTCGGCGGTCATTTTTAGCGCTTTGGACGCCTGCTTACGGCGATTATCCGCCTTTATCTGCGCCTGCTTCGGGAAGTAGCCTTTTTTGCCTCGATTGCGTTTTAGCTCACGGCACACGGTGGCTCCTGACACGCCCAGCAACTGGGCGGTCTCTTTCTGGTTTTTTCCCGCTTTATTTAATATCCCAATCTGGTATCTTTGTGCGGGGCTTAGCTGTTTATAATTTCTCATACGCTTCATCGTCTTTGGTCGGATTGAAAAAAGCGTGAAACTATATCAGCTAGCCTTTTTCTTTTCCGCTCTGTGCCGATTGCACTTATGAGTTGAATCTAAGTAGTCTTTGTCAGCCAAAACATAGTTTGGCGTAAAGCCCTCAATTAATGCTTCGGCTTGAGTATATTCGGACGTTTGTCCTGTCGTGAGCAGTAAGCGAACCAGATTACCCAGCGCATCAACAGCTGCATGAATCTTCGTCGTCAAGCCGCCGCATGATTTCCTCGTTGCCTCGTCATGTTGTTGTTTTTGCGCTATGTTGATGAACCTGCACAATACTGCCATCTATCATTAAATATTCAAGGTCAGGATCGTCAACAATAGCTTCAAAGAGTTTGCTCCAGGTGTCTAGGGGGGGGGTAGTGATTATAACGCGCGTAAACCCGATGCCAATGGTCGAAGGATTCCGGCAGGCCTCGCCAAGGTGAGTCCGTTTGAGCGATCCATAAGGCCGCCTCAATGAATTGCCGGTTATCCCTGTCTGTCCCTCTCGCAATCACTGGCCTTGCCCGGCAATGGATCTTTTATTTGCTCCCATTGATCATCTCTTAGAATAGTGCGACTCATGATTTTCACGCCAAATAATTCTTAGTTTGCTTCATCTGAAGGAATTGCTTAAATTTGATCGGGAACGTTTCCTAGGTCGCGTGCCGTCTCAAGGCTGCATTATTGTGTCGAGATCGGATGATTAACCGTCGGCAAATAGGCCGTCTAATGCGAGAAGCCGGGTTGGTCTGTAAAATTAAACGCAAATTCAAGGTCGCTACAGCTTCGAAATATGACCAACCGATGCCCTCTCTCTCTGTTATCTGGATCTGTAGTTTTCTGCGGGGCAATCCGACCAGGTCTACGCTGGTGACGTCACTTATATCCATGCCCAAGAAGACGGGTTGTATTTAGCCGTAGTAATTGAGCGCTTGAAAACCGAGCTTATACGCCATCAGATCTATTAAGCCCGATCTGGCGCTGCAGGCAGTGTTCGAATATATTGAGATCTTTATATAGCTACGAGCGGCTCCATTTTGCTAATGACTATTTGTTGCTCATTGACTATGAATTGCAGTATAAATTTGCTTGGTCTTGTGTCCGGAAAGGTGTTGATACATTAAGTCTTAAATAGAATCTAAGCCGGACAGTCCTTCGATAGACCAGTTAGCGAAATCAAGAACTTCTTCATTATTGTCGCCATTTTTGTAGTTGATGCGACAGGCATATTTTCTAGTGACTGTGCCGGTTGTGGTTTTAGTGATGTCAATTTCGGCATTAACGATAAATTGATAATTTCCTAGACTCCAAGCGTTAATGGGTCTTTCATGAGGGGTAATAGACACATCGGGACCAAGTTTGGATTTGATATAGTTATTGCAATGTGTAAAAGCAAGTCCGGTTAGGGGGGTGGAGATAGGGGTCTGGCCTCCTTGGTCTTTGCTATCAACAAGAAATAAATCTGATTGAATCACCTTGTAAACGAAAGGCATGATGAGCTCTTTTTGAATTAAAAGTAGGCTCATTAGGCCGGCAATAAAAATTAAAATGGAGTATTTTTTCATGAGTTTAATGTGGTTGAGATTTAAAGATTAATTAAACAAGACAAGATTAATTTTAACAGGAATCAATATTTTAAGTGTAAAGGAATTTAATAGACAAAACCGGAATTTAAGGAAATGCGTTGCCTGTTTGTTTTTGACTTGACAAGGCTAATTGAGCTGGTAGACTGACTGCTCACTAAATTGACTTGGTGGCACTTGGTGCTTGGATTTTAGGTGCTGGTGAGAAAATGGAGTTGTAACTATAGCCCCTGACCATAATAAGTCAGGGATTTGATAATTTTTGGAGGTAGAAATGGCAGCTACAACTGAATCAGTGAGAGCTGATGCTGCGGAAGCACCGCTGTTAAATAAGAAAAATATGATCCTCGGATCTCTGGTGTATGTAGTGTTTTATGCTTGGGTTCGTTGGTACGAAGGTATCTATGGCTGGTCAGCTGGTCTGGATTCATTCGCGCCTGAATTCGAAACATATTGGATGAACTTTCTTTATATTGAGTTCGTTTTAGAAGTAGCAACTGCAGGTATCCTGTGGGGTTATATCTGGAAAACTCGTGATCGTAAAGTAATGTCAATTACTCCAAGAGAAGAGTTGAGAAGACACTTTACTCATTGGATTTGGTTGGTAATGTATGGGATCGCTGTTTACTATGGCGCTAGCTACTTTACAGAGCAAGATGGAACATGGCATCAAACTATCGTTCGTGATACTGACTTTACACCAAGTCACATCATCGAATTCTATTTGGCATATCCAATTTACATCATCACTGGTGGATCAGCGTTCTTGTATGCAAAAACAAGATTACCTACTTATCAGCAAGGTCTTCATCTGATGTATATGGTGGCTGTAATTGGTCCTTTCATGATTCTGCCAAACGTTGGTTTGAACGAATGGGGACATACTTTCTGGTTTATGGAAGAACTGTTCGTTGCTCCTTTGCACTATGGTTTCGTATTCTTTGGTTGGGCGACTCTAGGTGTATTAGGTGTTGTGAATACAGAAGTTGCATCTGTTGCTAAACTTCTGAAAAAAGACTTAGCTTAATATTAAGTCTTTGGCTGTAATTACTATCTCCTCCTCGCTGTTTCGCTTTTTTCAGGGTGGAACAGCGGAAGCAGAAGATAGTCAATTAATAAAAATAATTTAAATCCTTTTAGGAGGTAAGCTAATGAGCGCATCTCAATCAGCTGTACGTTCACGCGCTGAAGCAGTTAAAGTTTCACGTACGTTCGACTGGCTAATTCTATTTGTATTGTTCTTCGTTGTACTTGGTGGTTATCACATTCACTACATGTTAACCGGTGGTGACTGGGATTTTTGGACTGACTGGAAAGATAGACGTCTATGGGTAACTGTAGCTCCGATCGTTTCAATTACTTTTCCAGCAGCCGTTCAATCTTGCTTGTGGTGGCGTTACCGTTTGCCTTTCGGTGCGGTGGTTTGCGTCTTAGGTCTGCTCTTAGGTGAATGGATCAACAGATATATGAATTTCTGGGGTTGGACTTATTTCCCAGTCAACTTCTGCTTTCCTTCAAACTTGATACCAGGCGCTATCGTTCTTGACACTGTGTTGATGTTGTCAGGTAGTATGACAGTTACTGCGGTTATCGGCGGCATGGCATGGGGTCTGTTGTTTTATCCAGGCAACTGGCCAATCATTGCTCCGTTACATGTTCCTGTTGAATACAACGGCATGATGATGACATTGGCTGACTTACAAGGTTATCATTATGTAAGGACTGGTACACCTGAGTACATCAGAATGGTTGAAAAAGGTACACTAAGAACTTTTGGTAAAGACGTTGCTCCAGTATCAGCGTTCTTCGCTGCTTTCGTGAGTATCTTGATTTACTTCTTGTGGCATTTCTTTGGTAAATGGTTCGCGGGTACTGGATTCACCCAAAGCGCCTAAGAACCTTTGGTTGTTAGAAGATTGCACAAAAAGACTGGTGTTGGCGAAAAATCTTGTTGACACTAGATACTCTGAAAACTATAGATTCTCTATTATAGAGGAGGATATATGAAATTAATTAAAGACAAGGTTGCTAAATTATCCTTTGTCGCACTGCTGGTAACTGTTACGGCAGCGATGTTTTACGCACCAACTGCATCTGCTCATGGTGAAAAGTCGCAAGCTGCATTTATGCGTATGCGTACAATTCACTGGTTTGACTTGAACTGGTCAAAAGATTCAGTGCCTGTTAATGATACTATGACAATTTCAGGTAAATTCCACGTTTTCGCTGGATGGCCTGAAACTGTTGATAAACCCGAAGTTTCATTCTTGAACATCGGTATTCCAGGTCCTGTATTTATTCGTCAAGGTTCATGGATCGGTGGTCAATTGGTTCCTCGTTCAGTATCTCTGGAACTGGGTGAAACTTACGAATTCAAAGTATTGTTGAAAGCGCGTCGTCCAGGCGACTGGCATGTTCACACTATGATGAACGTACAAGGCGGCGGTCCAGTTATCGGTCCAGGTAAATGGGTAACTGTTACTGGAACTATGGGTTCATTTGTTAATCCAGTTACTACGTTGTTAGGTGATACAATCAACCTGGAAACGTATAACCTGAGCAATACATATTTTTGGCATGCTCTATGGTATGGTTTAGGTTTGGCTTGGTTGGCGTATTGGATTCGTAAGCCATTGTTCATTCCACGCCACATTGCTATGGAAGCAGGTAAAGCCGATTCGTTGATCACTGCTGCCGATAGAAAAGTTGCTATGGGTTTTGCGGTAGCTACAGTTGGTATAGTTGCGTTTAGTATGAGCAGCACAAATGCAGCATATCCTGTAACTACTCCATTGCAAGCTGGTTTATTGCGTGGCATGAAAACAATTGAGATGCCTGCAAGAACTGTTAACGTTAAAGTTGAAGATGCAACTTATCGCGTACCAGGTCGTGCTATGCAAATGACACTGACTATCACTAACAATGGTGATTCTTCAGTACGTTTGGGTGAGTTCAACACTGCTGGTGTTCGTTTCTTAGACTCTAAAGTTCACACAGATGAAACAGGATATCCTGATGACTTGTTGGCTGAAGAAGGTTTGACTGTTAGCGATAACAGCCCAATCGCTCCAGGTACTTCAAGAACTGTACAGGTTACTGCTTCTGACGCTGCTTGGGAAGTTTACCGTTTAGCTGACTTGATCTATGATCCAGACAGCCGTTTTGCTGGTCTGTTATTCTTCTTTGATGAAGCTGGCAACCGTCAAATGGTTACAGTAGACGCACCATTAATTCCATCTTTCATCTAAATGAAATAATTGGTTGATAACTAACGTTATCGGCTAAGGAATTGAGACCCTCGTTACCAATAATAGGTAGCGGGGGTTTTTTATTAGGTCTATTTAAGTCGGTCAAAATAGCCGTAGAAATAGGCTATAAAATTGAGGTAATGAGCAAGGATGTGATTTTTCTAGTAGAATATCGTGTTAAGGGCTTCACATTGTCCAGTCAAAAATTAAACTAGAGTTCTGTTCACATTCCAGCTGAAGGTGTAATCCTAATTTTGCAGCACGAGGTCTGATGTTTCGGCTGTGCCGTAAAATGTATCCGCAATCTTTGCTCCGTTCCCTCCCTAGTTGTTTTATAAATTTTTTGTAAGCCAGCACTTGATACCAGTGTTCCTGATTATAGAATTGGAAGTGCTGAATCAATCTTATCAACAATTCGGGCATGTTGCTTGTGCTGTTTTAAATATACTTTTTTATATTCACTGTTCGCCGCAGCCGTTCGATAAAAATCCCGGTCTTGTCCATGATTTACATGGATGTGGAAAATGCAGATACTGCAGAAGAAAATATTTGTATATACTGATCGTGATGTCGTTGTTGAACGACGCGCGGTAAAAGCGTCGCTGGTGAATTGCGAGCTTTGGCCGGAATTTAAAATGGTCGATGTACCTACAACGTAATGGCTTTTTCCTGGCAGTCCGCACAAAAGCCGACATTCAGAGTGTTCGACAGTTCGTCACGGCAGTGCCTTCCGACTGTGCCAGTTGATAATCGCCAGCCGGTAAACGAATCCGCAGGGTGGCCGGATAGTGGTGATGTACCTGATTGGGCCGGATAATGTCAGCGTCGCCGATTCGGTACGGATAAATTTTGTGTTGCGGATACGGTTTGCTAGTAGTCGGTTGGGCGATATTCTGATCGTGCATAAATGTTGCATCAATCTCGCGCCCGCTTGCGATTGGCGCGTTTATATGCGAGCTGGCTGTATCAGGCTATCGTCGACTTGGGTTGGCGTCCGTTCTTGCGCGTCAATGTCCGTCCCGAAGGCGAGCAGCTTTGGCGGTCCCTTTAAGGTCTTTTGCTCTCAGCTGGGGAGGTGTTGGCAAGGCCGCGGCATCGCCTTTAGCGGCTCAAAAACGCAACTGCGCTACACGCTATTGGGCGAGGGCATAAGCCCCGTGAGATTTTGACCGACTTATCGCCCGAAAGTGCCGATACCTGCTGGTACGGATTGTCGCTGGAAACTGGAGGATGAAAAAATCTGCACTTGTAAAGAGGGGGTATAGCCGTTGATCGTGCGACTATCGTGCTGGCTTATATGTGTTTGGCAAGCATAAGAACAGGGGATAAAGTCCTGAGCCTTGCTGGAGTCTTTGGGGATTGTTAGCTTATTTAAGCTTTTTTGAGTTCGTGCATAACCTAATAAAGCGCAAGGGCTTTGTTAAGGTCGCTGTTGAGGCGGCTCCCCGTGTCTAGTTAAAATATCAGGCTTATTGTTGAATATAATCACCCTAATGCCCGGAAAACCAATATTTTCAGGTCATTAGGGTGAGCTTCTTCTGTAAGAATATAATCTTAGGCAGCGAGCAATCAGATAATTAAAAGGTTAATTTTGTCCAACGGTGACAACTTTTAAAGCGTTGGTGCCTCCCGGTACCCCTTCAAGATCGCCTTGAGTAATGATAAATGTATCGCCATCGGTAGCGACATTGCGTCTTTCCAATTCGGCCAGAATTGCTTTGTTTACTTCTGCGTGATCTCTGAGATCATGAGTAAAAAGTACAGGAAAAACGCCGCGATACAAGGTGACTTTGCCTAGTGTTTCGTGTCGAGGGCTAAGTGCAAAAATAGGAATGCCCGAGCTGATTCTGGACATCCATAATGTTGTAGAGCCTGATTCGGTTAAAGCGGCAATGCCATGAATTTTGGTGTGGTTAGCCATGTACATGGCGGACATTGCAATAGCCTCATCGACGCGTTCAAACTGAAGCTCAACGCGGTGTCTTGAGATGCGGACTATCGGTTGTTTTTCCGCTTCAATACAAACTCGATGCATTGCTTCAATAGCTTTAACCGGGTATTTGCCGGATGCTGTTTCTGCCGAGAGCATGATGACATCGGTGCCATCGTAAACAGCATTGGCAACATCGAAAACCTCGGCGCGAGTAGGAATTGGGTTGTCGATCATTGATTCCATCATTTGTGTGGCGGTAATCGCGACTCGATTAAGCTCTCTGGTGCGCTTGATCAGCATTTTCTGTACGGCAGGCAGGTTGGCATCGCCAATTTCAACGCCAAGATCGCCGCGAGCCACCATGACGGCATCTGATGCCAGGATGATTTCGTCGATCACATCCAAAGCTTCAGCGCGTTCGACTTTGGATACGATACCGGCATGACAGCCCTCTGCAACCAACAGGCGGCGCGCTTCATGAAGGTCTTCTGCGGTGCGAGGGAATGAAATAGCAACATAGTCGCATTTCATTATCGCAATCGTCTTAATATCTTCCTTGTCCTTGTCGGTTAAGGCGGCTGCGGAAAGGCCTCCGCCCAGCAAGTTGATGCCCTTGTTGTTGGATAGATCGCCGCCAACGATAACCGTGCAGTTAACGCGCATATCTTTAACATTGACGACGTCAAGTACGATACGACCGTCATCAAGCAGCAGTCTGCTGCCGGGCTTGACTTCTAAAGCCAGTGGTTCGTAAGTAATACCAACTTGAGTATTATCGCCGGCTGTGGGGTCAAGGTTGATATCCAGTGCAAAATCCTGTCCCTCTTTTAAAAATACCTTGGTATCTTTAAAGCGTGCAATGCGGATTTTGGGGCCTTGCAAATCAGCTAAAATACCAACCAGTCTGCCGGTCTTTTTGCTAAGTTCACGAACAGCATTGGCTCTGTTGATGTGATCTTGAGCAGAACCATGTGAAAAGTTCATGCGAACAAAATCCAAACCCGCTGCAAACATACCCTCAAGTACGCCGGGTTTATCTGTAGCAGGGCCAAGCGTTGCTAAAATTTTGGTTCTTCTTAACATTGATGTAGGAAATCCGTTATTTTGCGTTAACTAAAGCAATTGTTGTATCCAGCATACGGTTTGAGAAACCCCATTCGTTGTCATACCAGGATAGGACTTTTACAAGATTGCCGTTCAGGACTTTGGTTAATGATGCTTCGTAAATTGACGATGCAGGATTGTGATTAAAATCCGTTGAAACTAGAGGTAATGTGTTAATGTCCAGAATGCCTTTTAATGAGCCTTCGGATGCCGTCTTCAGGATTTGATCAATTTCTTCTTTGGTGGTGTTTCTGGCAGCTGTAAAAGTTAAATCAACGACAGAAACATTGATGGTTGGTACGCGCATTGCGAAACCGTCTAGTTTTCCGTTCAGTTCAGGTAATACCAAGCCGACAGCCGCAGCTGCGCCGGTTTTTGTAGGAATCATCGATTGGGTGGCTGAACGCGCACGACGTAAATCGCTGTGGTAAACGTCAGTCAGGACTTGGTCATTAGTGTATGAGTGAATGGTTGTCATTAAACCATTTTCAAGACCGATAGCATCGTGTAAAGGCTTAACTAATGGCGCCAAGCAGTTGGTTGTGCATGAGGCATTTGAAATAACGGTATCCGAGGCTTTTAGAACATCATGGTTTACGCCGTAAACGATAGTTGCATCAACATCATTGCCACCCGGTGCTGAAATGATAACTTTTTTGGCGCCGGCTGCAATGTGAGCCGATGCTTTGGCTTTGCTGGTGAATAAGCCGGTGCATTCGTGAACTGCGTCAATACCCAGCTCGCCCCATGGAAGTTTTGAAGGGTCTCTTTCTGAGAAAACCTTAATTTTATCGCCGTTGATAACGAGGTTGTCACCGTCAACGCTAACTTCGAAAGGAAATTTTCCATGCACTGAATCATATTTAGTCAGATGAGCATTGGTTGCTGCGTCGCCTAAATCATTGATTGCAACAATTTGAATTTCATTGGTACGGCCAGCTTCATATAATGCGCGAACGATATTACGCCCAATACGGCCATAACCATTGATTGCAACTTTAATTGGCATAGATATTCTCCAGAATGATGAAATGAAAACTTACAAAAACGGATAACCCTAAAGTTTCCGAGAATCCGACTAATTGTATCAAAAATTAAGATGATTAGTCTAATGACGTGGAAAACGGTTGTTGCGAGTATAGGTGTTGCTGTATCGGCAAGTTGGCCGTTATGTTTTTGCAATCAGTTACAGCTTAGTCGCGCGTAATTTCCGTTAAACATTAAACTTATCTTCAATTCGTTGTTTATAGTTTAAATAATGGATAGTTTGTAGTTGTTCCGGGTTGCTGATACGAAACGCAGACAAGGGCAGGTCTATATCTGTGATATGAATCGGATAATTAATCTTGCTGTTCCTGAATTGGAGTATATGTTGATACGCGGCGTAGAAGACTTGGTTGCCATGGTCTAATGAAGAAAACTCTTTTTCATTACAGTAAATTGTATAGACAATGCCTTTATGAGTATCTTCCCCGGTAATACGAAGATTTAATTCTGGATTTGATGGCGTAGCTTTAAGTTGTACCGGATTACAGGAAAAAATGCCGGCAGAACTTTTTGCTATTTCATAATATTCAATAGTTAAAAGTGTTTCAAAAAGATTACGGTTGAGTATCGATTCTAAAAAAATGGAATATTGTTTTAGTAAATGGCTAGGGTTCGATTTGATATGCTGTTGAGTGTACAAAGTCCCTTTTTCATCGGTAATGTATATGATGATCCCCGTCTTATTTTCATAATAAAAGAGCTGAATAACTTGTGGCCTGTTCAACGAGTATATAAGAGGAATCGGCGTATTTTCGAGGACGACCTGGTCAAAATGAATGGTGCTAAACTGCTGCTGAGGGCTGGCTAATTCATTTTGCAACAGTTTTTTTGAACTTAACTCTTTGTAAGCCAGGATCTTGTTTTCCGTCTGGAAAACATAAAACGAGGTGCCGCCAGGTAAAATATAACGCGGTGAGCGATTATGATGTTGTTTGGCAAAAAGTTTAACCAAAGTGTTAAACACCGTTTCAACGCGAAGAATAATGCCTTTGGCTCGAGCCGGAGTGTGGCAAATAAATTTTACGTCACTCAGAGACAGCGGCTTTTTGTTGTTATTAATAATGTCTGTTAAGCAGTTGAATAGCCCTTCTATGCCGTCATCCTGGCTGGTTGTGATTTCGCCCCAGCTGGACAGCGAAATTCTGTTTACGGTTTGAATAAAACATTGGCGGCTCATGCCGTAGCTTAATGCATCGGAGCGCTCGCTCATGACGCACAGTCCATCCTCATCCGATATTCCCATATTGATGATAATCAGTGAGTTCAGCTGAGCTTTCAGGGTTTGGTAGGCTTCAAGCGAAGGGTCGTGGTTAAAATTATGGGTTAAAAAAAGATTGATCTGGTTCAGGGTTGAATGCAGCTCCTCATTCGGCATTTTCAGGGAATGCGAACTGAATTGGAACTGTAGCTGTTTGTAATAAAGGCCATTGATGATCAGCCAGCAAAGAATTTCAAGCAAAGTCCGGCATTTCTGTATAGGTTCAAAATCCACAGCATTAGCCATTTGTACGTTTTTCAAGTACAAAGCCCAGCCGTCATCGCCATTGGGTAAGCGATTTTCTACGATAGATAATGCACTTTCTTTTGAATAAACTTCCGAGCGTGTCGTAATAATTTCAATCTTTCCCGGCTTTTTTTCCAGAAACGCATGGAGTTTTCTGCCGATTAATTTCAGGTCCTTGTTGCTGCCCTGATTTTGAGCTACATGATCTCTGGCGAAACCCATGATCATGCGGTAGCAATGGGTCAATTGTTGTACGATGACGGCATGTTCCGAAGTCGCTTTTTTTATATTCCAGAGCCGTTGATATTTAAGGTTATCGATGGTGGAGATGGGCCAGTTCCAGTTTTTGGCAACAGATTGCAGATATTTCTCTCTGGCAGCTCTGGTCTGTGAGTCCATGGTATTATCGGACGAGCCCATTACTTTTAAATAGAAGCATTGACGAGCTAAGGCCAACCTCCCATGGCTGCGAGCTTTTTGCAGATATTTTTCGACCTTTTGGTAAATAAGCAAATACGGGTCAAGGTCGACCATCATAAAATCTCCCTCATACACTGCTTTTTTTATATCTTGGCATAGCCATTCGGTCTTGGGATATTCACTGGCATAACACTCCATTAATAGCAGTTTTAATAACGACTTATGCGGGGAATGCAGGGCTTTATAAAGATGCCAAAGGGTTGCGCTGGAAAACTCCTCAGCCGGCACGGCATCGAAGCCGCCAAAATCGATAAGTTCATGCTCGGGAATGAACAGGTTGTCTATTAAATGTTTGATATAGCCTGAGTAGTTGCTTTCTTCGTGAGGCGGAACCAACCACCATGCCGGGCTTTTTCCGGCAATATAAATTGCCGTACGGTAAAACTCTTCAAGCAACAGATAATGCTGGGTTTGGCCGCTGCTTTCCGTAGAAATCGGCGTATTTTCGCCGCGTAGAAATTGTCGGCTGTCCATTAAGAAAAAATGCACTTCCAGCCCTAGCGATGCGGCCCAATTCTCTATTGCACTGGCTTTTTTTTGCAGCTCATCAATAGCGCCGGGTAACAAGCCGGATTGATGACATAACCAGATATCCATATCGCTGGTTTTGGAAAAGGCGATGCTGCCGACGCTGCCCATTAAAAACAGCCCTTCAATAGGATAAATATGCGAAGCGACGCGGGTATAGTTGAAGTTTTTCGCTAGCTGCTTGGCGGCATTTATGGTCTGGATGCCAGGATTGTATTCAGGTATTCCAGCGGGCGTTGATGAAGAAATAAATCCCGGCAGCACCGGAAGATTGCAATGGAAAAGCAGTGGCAATAAATCTAAAAATACTTGCTGGCGAGGTTGTAGAAATTCCTGGACACGCTGTTCTCGGAGTTGGTTCAAGCGCTTAAAGCGGTGCTTGATTGTTTGGAGGTCTTGTATGCTGATTTCTTCGCCGGGCGACCCTAAGTGAATAGGGCGCTCTTGGTGTGGTTTGAACATGGTAAAAGCGTAATTTTTATACTGAAGTTATGCTTTGTCGAGCTGTTTTAATAGCAAGTCTGACCGTATCGGGAGCCGTGCCGCCGATGTGTTTACGTGCGGCAACCGAACCTTCCAGTGTTAAAAAGTCAAAAACGTCATCAGTAATCAAACCTGAAAAATGTTGTAACTCCGGTAGGGACAATTCCGATAAATCACGTTGGCTTTCTAATCCCAAGCGTACTGCCAGACCCACGACTTCATGGGCATCACGGAAAGCCATGCCTTTACGTACTAAATAATCGGCAAGATCGGTAGCCGTGGCAAAACCGCGTTTGGCCGAGTTATACATATTGGCTTTTTTGGCTTCGATATGGGGCACCATGTCGGCATAAGCCCGCAAGCAGTTGATCAGGGTGTCGGCAGTATCGAACAGCGGTTCCTTATCTTCCTGATTATCCTTGTTATAAGCCAGCGGCTGGCTTTTCATCAGCATCAGTAAAGAAACCAAATGACCGGTTACCCGGCCTGATTTACCGCGCACCAGTTCGGGTACGTCGGGGTTTTTCTTTTGCGGCATAATCGAAGAGCCGGTGCAGAAGGCATCAGGCATTTCAATAAAGTCAAACTGCGCGCTGGACCACAAGATCAGCTCTTCGGAAAAGCGGGATAAATGCATCATGATCAAGCTGCCGGCCGCTGCAAACTCAATCGCAAAATCGCGGTCGCTGACCGAGTCCAGCGAATTGGCTGAAGGCCGGCTAAAGCCAAGCAATTCAGCCGTCATCTGGCGATCTATCGGGTAACTGGTTCCGGCTAATGCGGCGGCTCCCAAGGGCATGACATTAATGCGTTTACGGCAATCCTGCAATCTTTCGCGGTCACGGCTGAGCATTTCAAACCAGGCCATCAGATGATGGCCAAAGGTAATCGGCTGGGCGACTTGTAAATGAGTGAAGCCCGGCATAATGGTATCGGCATGTTGTTCCGCCAAATCCAAAATAGCCGTTTGCAAGCGCGTCAACTGGCCTAAAATTTGACTGATTTCACTACGCAGGTAAAGGCGAATGTCCGTAGCCACCTGGTCGTTACGGGAGCGGCCGGTATGCAGTTTTTTTCCGGCGATGCCGATTAAATCGGTCAGGCGGGCTTCAATGTTCATATGGACATCTTCCTGCTTGATCGACCAGACGAACTTGCCGTTAATGATTTCCTGGGAGATTTGACCAAGGCCAGTAATAATGGCGTCGCGTTCCTGTTCGCTCAGAATGCCGCAGGAGCAAAGCATTTTGGCGTGGGCGATTGAGCCTTCAATGTCCTGCTGCGCCATGCGTTGGTCAAAATCGACAGAAGCGGTAAATACTTCAACAAAGGCATCGGTGGCTTGGGCAAAACGGGCGCTGGAAAGTTTATCGGAATTAACGTTGGACATGGTGGCTTTGCGAGTTGACTTGAAATTGTCAAATTATACAGCTAAAGCTTACACTCCTGCTAACGCTGCTTGACTATATCTCGGCAGGTAATCCTGCTGCGGCTGTGTGTTCTCGCGAGCAAAACTTCCGCTCCCGGCTATCGCTTTTTGCCCATATTCCTGTAGTAAAGAATTTAAGTTCGACTAACTGTCATTAACTTACACGGGGTACAATAGAACAATTTATTGTTGAAAATGAATGGTGTTCTTTTGGCTGAAAAAATTATTCGCATTGCAACGCGTAAAAGCCCCTTAGCGTTATGGCAGGCAGAACATGTGGCAGAACGGTTGGAGCGGACATTTCCCGGATGCCGGACTGAGCTGGTTAAAATGACCACTCAAGGCGATAAGATCCTTGATGCGCCGTTAGCTAAAATCGGCGGCAAAGGCTTGTTTGTTAAGGAATTGGAACAAGGTATGTTGGAAGGTTTAGCCGACATTGCCGTGCATTCGATGAAAGATGTGCCGGTCGAGTTTCCGGACGGCTTGCATCTGGCAGCCATTTTAACCCGCGAAGATCCGACCGATGCATTTGTCTCCAAGCATTATTCGACATTACATGATTTGCCGGCCAATGCCAAAATCGGCACGTCCAGTTTGCGCAGACAATGCCAGATTAAACAGTTTTACCCCAATGCTGAAATATTGTCGTTAAGAGGTAATGTCAACACACGCTTGTCCAAGTTGGATTCAGGAGAATACGATGCGATTATTCTGGCTTCAGCCGGTCTGAAAAGACTGGGCATGGCCGACCGTATTACTCAATGCCTTGATACCTCTGTCAGTTTGCCTGCAATCGGCCAAGGCGCCATAGGTATAGAATGCAGAAGTGATGATCGGGAAATCAATCAAATGTTGAGCCTATTACACGATAGCGAAACCGGACTGTGCGTGACGGCGGAAAGAGCGATGAACACGCGTTTGAATGGCGGTTGCCAAGTGCCGATCGCCGGTTTTGCGCAATTGCAAGGTGCGCAGCTGTTTATACGCGGTTTGGTCGGTAGTCCCGATGGCGGCGTGATATATCGTGCTGAACGGACAGGCGGATTGGATGAGGCGGAAGCTATCGGGAAAATGGTTGCTGAAGACTTGCTAGCCCAAGGTGCGGATAAAATTCTGCAAGCGCTGTTTCATTAAATACAAAAATGTAGGGCCGGAAGTTTTGAATAAAGTATTAAGCGGTGTGCGCGTTTTAGTGACGCGGCCTGAGCATCAGGCGGAGAACCTGAGCCGTTTAATTGAAGAGCAAGGAGGAATAGCCGTAAGGTTTCCCACACTGGAGATTGTTGCAACGGATAATGTTGATCGGATAAAAGATGCGTTGGCGAATCCGGACCTTTTCCAATGGGTGATTTTTATTAGCGCCAATGCAGTAAATTTTGCTCTAAAGGCGAATGGTGGCAAAATAGCCCGCACGAAATCCGTGCGTTTTGCCGCAGTGGGGCAGGCAACCGCGCAAGCCATGACAATGGCCGGGCTAACCGTCGATTTAGTGCCTGACAATGGTTATAACAGCGAAGCATTGCTGGCAATGCCCCAGCTACAGCAAGTCGAGGGGCAGCATGTTTTAATCGTTCGCGGTGAAAGCGGACGTGAACAGCTGGCGACGACATTACGCAATAGAGGCGCGGAAGTTAACTATCTGGAAGTATACAAAAGAGTAATCCCTCGTATTGACAGCTCGTCAGTGGTCAAATTACTTGCACAGCATAGCCTGGACGTCATTACCGTGACCAGTGTCGAAGCCTTGCAAAACTTGAATTTAATGCTGGATGAAAAAAATAATAACAAACTATTGTCATTAATACCCCTGGTGGTAGTTAGCGATAGAATCGGGCAACAAGCCTTCGATATGGGGTTTAATCGAGTTACTGTAACGAGTAGTCCTATCGATACAGCAATTCTTGAGACAGTAATAACGTGTGTGACAGGGGAATAGAGTGGCCGAAGTGAGTGAACAACAAGAACAGAATGTGAGCGAGAATAATAAAGCTCACAAGTCGCGTAGCGGACTCTGGTTTGGCATCATTATGCTGCTCATTATCTTAAGTATAGGGGGGGGCGGTTTTTATTTTCTTCAGCAACTACGCTCCCAACAAGATAATTTAGGCGGCGAAGTTAATAAAGGCGACATGCAGCTAATTGAATTATCGAAACAAATTAGCGGCTATCAAGCGCAACTTGCAGCCATTCAATCCCAACTGGCAACCGTAGAAGCCGATGTGGCCGGAAAGGAATCCCACTTTACCAAAACTTTGGAAGACTTTTCCAGGTTACATAACGAAAAGCTGGACACCACACGGAACGAATTAAATACCACCATTACCCAGGTGCAACGCCAACTAGGCAAGACCCGCGGCGATTGGTTAATTGCCGATGCCGAATACCTGTTAAGCATAGCCAATCAACGCCTGTATTTAATGGGCGATGTCAACACCACCCGCGAAGCCCTGGAAGCGGCGGATCAACGTCTCAGAGAAAGCGGAGATGCCGGGGCGTTTAAAATACGCGAACAAATCGCCAAAGATATTACCGCTATCCGTAATGTCGCCGTTGCCGATATTGTCGGCATGTATGCCTCGATTCAATCGCTGCAAGATCAGGTCGATAGCTTAACCTTGTTTTTGCCTTACACAGGAAAAACATTGACCCAGCCCAAACCGGCGCCGGAACCGGCTAACAAGGAAGATCAAACCCTGCTTGATTCCGCATTGGGGCAATTGGAAGGCGTAGTGACCATCAGGCACACCGAACATCCGATCAAGGAAATATTAACCCCGGAAGAAGCCCAGTTTATTCGCGAACAGTTAAGAGTCAAACTGGAAATGGTCAAAATCGCCCTGGTTCAGCAAAACGAGCGGTTGTATCAATCCAGCTTGGCCGATGCAAGAAAATGGACCGAGCAAAACTTCGCCAAGAATGCGGAGACGGACAAGTTCGTTGCCGAACTGGACAAGTTTAATGCCATTAAAATCCGCAGCCATTTCCCAGACATCAGCCTGTCATTGAAAATGCTGAGAGACATTACCAAGCTAAGATTGGAAGCGGATAAAGCTCTACCGCCTGCTGAAAAAACCAAACCCGAACAGGTCGAAAAACCTGTTGAGCCGGCAAAACCGGCAGAATCGGTCAATCCCGCCGAATCGGCAAAACCAACCGAGACAGCGCCGCCCGCTGAACCCCAAAAACCGGTTGAAGCAGCACCTGCCGCACGATAATTCAGAGATTGCATCATGAAAAATATAATGTATTTTCTGGGTTCGCTCCTTGTTGCCGTTGCCACCGCTTTTTTTGTTTATAAATGGCTGGGAGGATTTGAGAATCCCGGCTATGTCTTGATAGGTATCGGCTATTGGTCCCTTGAAACCTCGTTAATCGTTTTTGCGGTTGGCCTGATCATGGGATTTTTCGTGTTTTATATTTTCTTCAGATTCTTAGGCTGGCTGCTCAGATTGCCGGGCCAGATCAAGAATCGCGGCAAAAGCATTAAATTCAACCGTTCGCAAGAAGCCTTGGTTGCGGGATTGGTCGATTCCGCCGAAGGCAACTGGGAAAAAGCCGAAAAAGTATTGATCAAACACGCCTCGCATAGCGGCGCGCCGTTGATCCATTACCTGACCGCAGCAAGAGCCGCACAATCCCGCGGCGCGTATGACAAAAGGGACGAATATCTAAGAAAAGCAGCCGACCAAGCGCCGGGTTCCGACGTAGCGATAGGCCTGACTCAAGCCGAGTTGCATTTATCGGAAAAACAATTCGAACAAGCCTTGGAAACACTGACGCGCCTGCATTCGATCGACCCGACTCACGCCAGCGTTTTAAAGTTATTGCATCAAGCCTATCAACAAGCCGGCGATTGGGAAGGCGTCCGCAGATTGATCCCGTCATTGAACAACAATAAAGTGCTGATGGAAGCGGAGATAAAGCTGCTGGAGACCGAAGCATTCAGCAAATTATTAAAACAGACGGCCGAGCGAGGCAATGCCGAGGAAATTGAAGCATTGTGGTCGGAAATTCCCGATTACATAAGGAATATGAAAGGCGTTTCGGCGATCTATTTTGCCGCGATGATTGATGCCGGAGCCGGCGCAAAGGTCGAAGGCGGTTTATCCAGAGCCTTATCGACAGCCTGGGATCAAACGCTGGTCGTGTTGTTCGGCAATGTCCAGTCGATTGACGTCGCAAGACAGCTTGAAACCGCTGAGCAATGGTTGCCGATGCATCCTCGGGATGCCGTGTTCCTGACCGTACTGGGCAAGTTGAGCATCAAATGCGGCGATAACCAAAAAGCGACAACCTACCTGACTAAAAGTTTATCGATAGAACCTACCGTTTCGGCTTATCAAATATTCGGCGATTTGTTGTCTGCCCAGGGCGATAAGGATAGAGCCACCGAATGTTATAAGCAGGGGTTGGAATTGGCATCTAGCGAGATTGTCAGTCGGATTGATTCAGTATCTTGAGTAGACCGGAATAAGGTTGTTTGAGCGAAAGCGAAAACAAGCGTTTCCGGCAAAAATTCATTTAAATATCGTTAAGCCGCTTCGCGCGGCAAAACTTCTCGTTCAATGACTGGCAGAGCTTGTTGTTCCGCCACACGCAAATCGTAAGCGGTTTGTAAATTCAACCAAGATTGAGCATCGCCACCGAAGTAACGCGCCAAGCGTAATGCAGTATCGGGGGTAATGGAACGGCGTTCTTTGACAATTTCGTGTAGCCGGGTAGCAGGAACATGCAGTGCATTAGCCAATGCGTTTACGCTCAGGCCAAGCGGAATCAGGTAGTCTTCACGCAGGATTTCGCCGGGGTGAATGGGGCGCATGCCGTTATTTATCATAGTTTTCTCCTTAGTGGTAATCGACAATTTCAACATCAAAGGCATCGCCGTCTGCCCAACGAAAACAGACGCGCCATTGATCGTTGATGCGAATGCTGTACTGTCCTAAGCGGTCGCCTTTCAAGGACTCAAACCGATTGCCGGGCGGACTTTGCAAAAATGCCAAGGTAGCGGCGTTATGCAATTGCGCCAGTTTACGTTCCGCCACATTTTGAAATGCACGGAACTGCTTGGGCGATTGCCCTTCAAACAAGGCTTGGGTGTTTTTGCAATGAAACGATTTAATCATGCGTTAAATAGTATTACGCTTAACGTAATACGGCAAGCGTTGTTTTTTTGTAGCTTGATAGCTATCGTTAGTTAGCCTGCGTATGTTTTCGGCTTGTCGCGAGTTGCGCCGGAAACGCCGGTTTTTGCTTTTGCCCAAATCGGCTTGTTCTCCGGCCTACGCGTTTAGCAAAACGTTTCGGACGGGGCAGCATGCCCCGCGTCCGGCGGGTGAGCAATCTAAGCTCGCACATTGATTTAAAACAACGTATCCCACATCTCATCCACTTTCTTAACCACCTCCGGCGACATCACAATAGTCCTGCCCCATTCCCGGTTAGTTTCCCCCGGCCATTTATTGGTCGCATCGAATCCCACCTTGGAACCCAAGCCTGAAACCGGCGACGCAAAATCAAGATAATCGATCGGCGTGTTTTCCAGGATGGTCAAATCCCTGGCGGGGTCCATGCGGGTGGTCATCGCCCAGATCACATCCTGCCAGTTGCGGACATCAACATCGTCATCGACGACGATCACGAACTTGGTGTACATGAATTGGCGTAGGAACGACCAAGTGCCCAGCATCACGCGTTTGGCGTGACCGGCGTACTGCTTTTTCATGCTGATGACGGCCATCCGGTACGAGCAGCCTTCCGGCGGCAGGTAAAAATCGACGATTTCCGGGAATTGTTTTTGCAGGATCGGCACGAATACCTCGTTTAACGCAACGCCGAGGATGGCCGGTTCGTCGGGCGGCCTGCCGGTATAGGTGCTGTGATAGATCGGCGCCTGGCGCTGGGTGATCCGTTCGATCGTGAACACCGGAAAATCGGCGACTTCGTTGTAATAGCCGGTGTGATCGCCGTAAGGTCCTTCCGCGGCGAATTCGCCGGGATAGATAAAGCCTTCCAGCACGATTTCGGCGCTGGCCGGAACCTGCAAATCGTTAAGTATCGATTTGGCGACTTCGGTTTTGCTGCCGCGCAATAAGCCGGCAAATGCGTATTCGGACAGGGAGTCCGGCACCGGCGTGACAGCTGCAAGTATCGTTGCGGGGTCTGCGCCCAAGGCCACGGAAACCGGGAACGGCTGGCCGGGATGGGCGGCCTGGAATTCCTTGAAATCCAGCGCGCCGCCCCGGTGCGCCAGCCAGCGCATGATGACTTTGTTTTTGCCGATGACCTGCATCCGGTAGATGCCGAGGTTCTGCCGTTCCTTGTTCGGGCCTTTGGTGATGACCAGCGGCCAGGTAATCAACGGTGCAGCATCTTCCGGCCAGCAGGTCTGGATCGGGTAATCGGCAAGATCAATCTCGTCGCCTACCCTTACCAGTTCCTGGCACGGCGGCGAACTGATTATTTTGGGCGCCATATTCAGCACTTGCTTGAACACCGGGAATTTCTCCCAGGCGTCCTTCATGCCTTTGGGTGGCTCGGGCTCTTTCAGGTAAGCCAGCAGCTCGCCGATGCCGCGCAGCTCGGTGACGGATTCGGCGCCCATGCCCATTGCGACGCGGCGCGGCGTGCCGAACAGGTTGGCCAGCACCGGAATGTTCGCGCCTTTGGGGTTTTCAAACAGCAGCGCGGGGCCGCCCCGTTTTAGGGTGCGGTCGCAGATTTCGGTCATTTCCAGATAGGGATCGACTTCAACGGTAATGCGCTTGAGTTCGCCCTGTTTTTCCAGCTGTTTGATAAAGTCGCGCAGGTCTTTGTAGATCATGCCGCGATGCCGTTATGTCTGAGTAACGCGTCGATGGTGGGTTTGCGGCCGCGAAAGTTGATGAATAACTCCATCGCGTCCTGGCTGCCGCCTTTCTCAAGGATGTTGGTCAAAAAGGCTTTGCCGGTGTCCTGGTCAAAAATGCCTTTTTCTTCAAACAGCGAGAAAGCGTCGCTGGACAACACTTCCGCCCATTTGTAGCTGTAATACCCTGCCGCGTAACCACCCGCAAAAATATGCGAGAAGCTGTGCGCAAAGCGGTTGAATTTGGGCGGGCGGACAACGGCAACCTGCTCCCTGACCTGTTCCAGGGTTTCATAGATGCGGCCGCCTTTTTCGGGGTCGTAGTCACGGTGTATTCTGAAATCGAACAGGCTGAATTCCAGCTGACGTACCATGATCATGCCGGCTTGGAAGTTTTTGGCCGCGATCATTTTATCGAACAAGGCGTCCGGTAATTTCTCGTCGGTTTGATAATGGCCCGACATCAGCGCCAGAGCGTCCTTTTCCCAGCACCAGTTTTCCATGAACTGGCTGGGCAGTTCGACCGCGTCCCATTCCACGCCGTTAATGCCGGAGACGCCGAGGTGATCGACTTGTGTCAGCATGTGGTGCAGGCCGTGACCGAATTCATGGAACAGCGTGGTCACCTCGTCATGGGTTAGCAATGCCGGTGTGTCGCCGGTCGGCGGGGTGAAGTTGCAGGTCAGGTAGGCGACCGGGGTTTGAATGGTGTCGTCGGAGCGCTTGCGGCTGACGCAATCGTCCATCCAGGCGCCGCCGCGTTTTTTGGCGCGGGCGTAAAGATCGAGATAAAACTGACCGCGCAGTTGGCCGGCTTGATCGTGGATTTGGAAAAAACGAACATCCGGATGCCAGCTGTCGAAATCGCTGATTTCGGTTATTTGCAAACCGTACAGTTTTTCTACGATCGCAAACATACCGGGCAAAACGCGAGTGATCGGGAAGTAGGTTTTAACTTCTTCTTGCGACAGCTGGTAAAAATGCTGGCGCATTTTTTCCGAGTAATAGGCCATATCCCAGGATTGCAGGTCTTTGATGTCGTAATGTTTTTGGGTGAATTCACGCAATTCGGCTAAATCCTTGCGCGCATGACGCCAGGAGCGGTCGGCCAAATCTTCCAAGAAGTCGGTCACATCATCCGGCTTTTCAGCCATTTTAGTTGCCAGCGACAGTTCCGAATAATTGTTGAAGCCCAGCAAACGGGCTTTTTCGTGGCGCAGGGCCAGGATTCTCTCCATGTTTTCGCTGTTGTCCCACTGCCCGGCATGCGGGCCTTGATCGGAAGCGCGGGTGGCGAAAGCTTCATAATGCTCACGGCGCAATTCGCGATTATCCGCATAGGTCATGACCGAAATATAAGACGGAAATTGCAGTGTGATCATCCAGCCGTCTTCATTGTGACTCTCAGCTGTCTGTTTGGCTTGGGCCAGGGCGGATTCAGGCAATCCGGCCAAATCTTCTTCGTCACGGATGACCTTGTTCCACGCGTTGGTTGCATCGAGCAGGTTTTCTTCGTAACTGCTGGCAAGGGCGGATAATTCCTGGCTGATTTCTTTGTAGCGTTGCTTTTTTTCATTATCCAGGTCGATGCCGGATAATTTGAAATCTCTTAATGCGTTGCGGATGATTTTTTGCTGGGCGATGTCCAGAGTCGCAAATTCATCACTTTCGGCAATAAATCGATAGGCTTTGAATAAGGCTTCGTTTTGCCCCATTTCAGTCGAATAAGCGCTGAGTTTGGGCAAGCAAGCGTTATACGCATCGCGCAGCTCATCGCTGTTGACCACGGAGTTCATATGGCTGACCGGGGACCAGGCTTTGCTGAGTTTATCGTCTACATCTTCCAGCGGTGCGATCAGGTTTTTCCAAGTATAGTTTTGCGTGGCTTGGAGATGTTGCTCCACAGACGAGCGGGCTTCGGCCAATAGCTGATCAATGGCAGGTACGACGTGTTCCGGTTTTATCCGGGAAAACATCGGTAGGGTGGAGTTGGCTAATAATGGATTGTTCATAATGGTATCAGGAAAGAAAGTTCATGGCTGCATGGATGCGATGCTTGGCTCTGTGCAATACATCCAAAGAAAAGTCGGGGGTTAATTTGCCGTTTCTAAGCTTAGCGTAGGCAGGTATCGAGTTCATATACGGTATTTCTTTTGCCCTGTTGGTGCCGAAATAACTGTGTAATTTGGCAAGTATAACTATGTCTACCAGACTCAGCTTATCACCATCGCTTTCATAGAACCAGTCTTCGGCGTACTTGGGAATGCCGGCTAATTCGGACGTAAAGCCCAAGGTGTGCAGCACTAAGGAGCCTACCGGCGGACTCAGAAACGGGATGGCCGCTTCCAATACATCCAGGTTTGGGTATTCATCCGGATGCTGTTCGGCAAAGTGTAATATCGGTATCGTGCCTATATCGCAAACCAGGCCGGCCAATAAGGCGTCTTCCGGGTTGACGCTGCCGTCTTCCTGCGCGAGTACGAAACTCAAGCTCGACACATAGAGACTGTTTTTCCACACGGTTTGCATTTCTTCCATTAATTGCGGATTTTGGCAGCGGAATAATTGTTTCAGGCTGATGCCCATGACCAGTTTGCGGGTTTGATTTAGGCCCAATCGGGTAACGGCCGTATGACAGTTGGTAACCGGCGATACCGGCGAATATAGCGGGCTGTTGGCCAGTTGGATCAGTTTGGCGACGATGGATGCATCGACGCCGATAATTTTAACCGCTTCGCTGATGCCCAAATCTTTTTCCATTGCTTCTTTCAGTTTTAACGCGACATTGGGCAATGAGGGCAAGCTTAATCTGTTTTCCCGGTAGGCTTGGGAGAAGCTGTTAAAAAAACGGTTGTCGGCAATTTGTTCGGGCAATTCAATATCAACGAGTTCAACGGAAACGGTCTGCTGGATGCTCTTGCCCGTCCATCGGCAAATAAATTCTCCTGAAATCGCCAAAATAGTGATGTCTGTTTTGGCGAATGCGGTTGCTCCGCAAACTTTACCGCTGTTGAGCGGAAGATTGGCAAGCGATGAGTCTGATGACAAGGTATATCGGTTGTCGCTATCCGGTTGCAGTTCAACACTGCCTTCAAGCAGGTAAAAAACTGAATTGGCTTTTTGCCCTAGCCTGAAAATAACGGAGCCTTGAGTATAGCGTAGTGAGGTGTGAGCCAATTGTTCAATATAGGCATCGTCCATGTCTCGAAGCGGAGCCAGTTTTTTTAGCGTTGCCAGCGGTAGTTTTGCATATTCGGTGGAGACGGGTTCCGAACAGGTCAGTGGGTTATTCGGGCTGACGGAAGAATGAACGTCTGGTTTTTTGGGCGGGGGAGCGGGTTTAGGACGACGGGAAAATAGGTTGGTAAACCAATTCATGAGGGCATCGCGTGTTAATGTTTGAAAGATGTCTATCTTACAATAGCCGGATGGTTATTTGTCGGGAGTGTCAAAAAAAAGGCTTGTCTTGGATAAATGGTCGTGCCAGCTAAGCTGGTTTTTATCGATAAGAATCCATAAGAAACCTAGTCCGCAAAATCCCCATGATATGATGGCGGCTGTGAAACGAAGCAGAGCCTGTTTCCAGCTGACCGGTTTCATGTCTAGCGTGAGTACTTTTATTTTCCACGCGCGAAGTCCCAGGGTTTGCCCGCCATGTGTCCAAAACCAGGCGTAAAACAAGAAGCTGACTATCAGCAGATAAAAGGGGAAAAAGAATTGTTGCGTAGTGAAAGCTTGGCCTCCGTTTAAAGGAAGCAGCAGCGCAGTCGCGACAAATAAAACGGCGGCCAGTAACAGGAGGTCGTAGAAAGTTGCTATCAGGCGGCGTAAAAAACCAGGTTTAGAAACAGGACCGTTACCTGGTTTTTGCGGTGTATTTTTTGTTTGGCCGAGCAATTAAATTTTAAATAAGGCTAATTTTTGACCAAAATACATGCACATCGCCATTAGCGCTCCCAACATTACGAGAGAAAATAAGAATGGCGGCCTATGAAACAGAAGAATGAAAAAATCTGTTGCAAAAAGGCTGGTTAACAAAGGTTGGTCAATTAAGCTATTAAGAATCTTTTTGAACATAACAAATTCCAGTCAAGCACGCTAATGTTTGTGCGAATGTTTAAAAAAGGGTTAGCTGATTTTTGTCGGGCTAAATCAATATGATTTAATCGAATGGCTTGAAAAAATCACAGCGGTGATTCTACTCTATTCAAAAGGGGAATGTAAAAGAAACTTGCCGATTGGGTTAGAACTCGCTAGCAATGATATAATTAATCTAATTAGAAAAATAAACCGAGTGTGAAAATCATTTTAAACTTCTTTAAAAAAATTATCAGGCCTGCATTGAGCAAGGTCGCCATGTCAGCCCGGAATGAGGCTGAGCCTACCGTTGCCGCAAAAGTTAAAATATATTCGCGCGCGGAACATAATATTTCACGGTCCCAAATCAGCGAGAGCGCCCTGAAGGTTTTGTACCGTTTGCAGAAAGAGGGTTTCGATGCTTATCTTGTTGGCGGCTGTGTGCGTGATTTGTTGTTGGGACGGGAGCCCAAGGATTTCGATGTCGCCACTAATGCCGATCCTGAACAGGTTAGAAAAGTATTTCGCAATTGCCGGTTAATCGGGCGCAGATTCCGTTTGGCGCATGTGCATTTCTGCAGGGAAATTATTGAGGTTGCAACTTTCCGCGGTGCAGGGGAAGAGCAAAACGACAATCAGGTGCTCAACAAGGAAGGGCGATTGTTGCGGGATAACGTCTACGGCACGATTGAGGAAGATGTTTGGCGTAGGGATTTTACCGTTAATGCACTCTATTATAATATCAAGGATTTTTCGGTAGTGGATTATGTCGGCGGTATGGCCGACCATAAAACCGGAACGCTCAAGCTTATCGGAGAGCCTGAAACGCGCTTCCGCGAGGATCCTGTGCGCATGTTGCGGGCAGTGCGTTTTGCCGTCAAACTCGGTTTCAAGTTGGATCGAGACTGCGAGAAATCGATACACAGCGAAGCCTATTTACTGGCCGGCATTCCGGCCGCCAGGCTTTACGATGAAGCATTAAAATTGTTTTTATCCGGCTATGCGCTGCAAACTTTCGAGGTACTCAGGCATTACGGGCTTTTTCAGGTATTGTTTCCTGCCACGGAAAACAGTTTGGCGGTTGAAGAAAACGGTTTTCCCAGATTGTTGTTGATTAGAGCACTGGAAAATTCGGATAACAGGATAGCCGAAGGTAAAACGGTTACTGCTTACTTTTTATTGGCGGCCTTTTTGTGGGAGCCAGTGCAGATGGTAGCTAAAGAAAAAATGGCGCAAGGCGAAGTCGAATATATTGCCTATCAGGATGCCGCCAGTGAAATTATTGCCAGACAGGTCAGAAGTACGGCTCTTCCTCGCCATATCAGTACGGCTATGCGCGAGGTTTGGAGCATGCAGCCTAAATTTAATGCACGTATCGGTTCCAAACCCAGCCGCTTGATTGGGCATCCTCGTTTTAGAGCGGGTTATGATTTTTTGGTGCTGCGCGCTGAGACCGGAGGCGCGGATCCTGAGTTGGCCGAATGGTGGACAAGGTATCAGAATGCCAGTGAAAATGAACAGAGAAAAATGACTCAGCCTCCGCGTCGTGCTCAAAATGGCAAGTCGGGACGTAAAAGAAGCTATCATAAAAAGACGAAAGATAGTTCGCCAAAAACAGAGTCCTAAATTATTAATTATGCAAAAATCAGAAACGGGTTTGGTAACTGCGTATATCGGTTTGGGTAGTAATTTGGCAAACCCTGCCGAGCAAATAAAATCGGCACGTACTGCGATAACGCGAATAGCCGGAGTGCAGGAGCTGGCATTTTCCAGCTTGTATCATAGTTCGCCTATGGGGCCGCAAGATCAGCCTGATTATGTTAACGCAGTGATGTGTATTGCAACCGAGTTGCCGCCTATGGATTTGCTGCGTTGCCTGCAACGTATCGAGAACGACCATGGGCGCGTCAGAAAAGCCGAGCGTTGGGGAGCAAGAACGCTGGACTTGGATATGTTGATTTATGATGATCAGCTTATTGAGTCGCCTGATTTAATTGTGCCGCATCCAGGCTTGGCTGACAGAGAGTTTGTTTTATATCCTTTGTATGAGATTGCTCCGCAATTGTCGGTGCCGGGAAAAGGTCATATTGCCGATCTTATAGCCAAATGTCCCTTGAATGGGCTGAAACGGTTGGATTGATTTTTCCCTCAATCTCGGCAGTCATCTGAATAAAATGAATCAATATTCTTCCCCAACTACACTAAAACCCTTATCGATTACCGACTTGGCGGCGATGAAACAGTGCGGCGAAAAAATCTCCTGTTTAACCGCCTATGATGCCGGATTTAGTGCATTAATCGACAAGGTCGGTGTGGACATGATGCTGGTGGGAGATTCTCTGGGTATGGTTATCCAAGGGTGTGATACAACGCTGCCGGTCACCATTAGTGATATGGTTTATCATACCCGATGCGTTAGCAATGTTCGTCAGCGGTCCTTTATTATTGCCGATTTGCCGTTTATGAGTTATGCCACGCCTATTATTGCTGCCAAAAATGCCGCCAAGTTAATGCAGCTTGCGGGGGCGCAAATGGTCAAGCTGGAAGGTCCTAGAATCGATTGCGTCAGTTTTCTCGCTGATCAGGGCATTCCGGTTTGCGGTCATTTGGGTTTATTGCCGCAATCGATTAATCAGTTGGGCGGTTATAAGGTTCAGGGCAAGGAGCGTGCGGCTGCTGAAAAAATGTTGGCCGATGCCCATCAATTACAACAAGCGGGCGCGGGGATGTTGGTGCTGGAATGTGTCCCGGCAAGTTTGGCTAAGGACATCAGTACGCAGTTAACCATTCCTGTAATAGGTATCGGCGCCGGTGTGGACTGTGACGGACAGGTGCTAGTGCTTTATGACATGCTTAATATCGGCACCATTAAACGCCCGCGCTTTTCCATGAATTTTATGGCTGACGCGGCGAGTATCGAGGATGCTATCAATGCTTATCATCAGGCGGTCAAGCAGTCGCGCTTTCCAACTGCCGAACATAGTTTTTAAGGCTTATGCACACAGTTAATACCGTATCAGAGTTACGCGACGCCGTTAAAGCGTGGCATTTAGCAGGGCAAAGCGTTGCCTTGGTGCCGACCATGGGCAATCTGCATGCAGGGCATCTAGCATTGGTGAGTGAAGCCAGGAAAAAAGCGGATCGGGTGGTTGTCAGTATTTTTGTAAATCCTACCCAGTTTGGTGTGGGCGAAGATTTTGAGACTTATCCGCGCACTGAGCAAGAAGATCAGGAAAAACTCAATACTTCCGGTGCGGATTTGTTGTTTTTGCCAGCTGTCTCAGAGGTTTATGCGCAAGATGCCAAAACGGTAGTGTCGGTAGCCGGCCTATCCGAATGGTATTGCGGTGCATCCAGGCCGGGACACTTTAATGGCGTTACCACAGTTGTGTGTAAGCTATTCAATATGGTACAGCCGGATATTGCCTTATTTGGACGCAAAGATTTCCAGCAGTTGGCGGTCATTCGGACGATGGTCCGGGACTTGAATATTCCGGTTGAAATAGTCGGCGTAGAAACGGTTCGAGAGACAAGCGGCTTGGCGATGAGTTCCAGGAACGGTTATTTGAGCGCAGAGGAAAAAATTATCGCCGCAAAGCTGTATCAATCCTTATGCGTAGCGCGAGACGCCGTTTTAGCGGGGCAACAGTCTTATCAGGAAATAGAGCGGCAAGCATTATTGTTTTTGCGGGACTCCGGTTTTCAGCCGGATTATTTTAGTGTGTGTAGAGTCAGTGACTTAAAAAAAGCAGGAGAGGAAGATATGGAGTTGGTTTTGTTGGTGGCAGCAAAGCTGGGTAAAACCCGGTTGATCGATAATGTTTGTTTTTCCAGATAAGTTATAACAGGATTTGTGCGGTTTGGAAAATGCTAAAAGTTGATGCATTGTTGCAATTAATGGATAATGCGCGGTTCTCAAGGGTATTTAGATAGTTTTTATTATGCAAATCACAATGCTTAAAGCGAAATTACATAGAGCCACGGTAACGCATTCAGAATTGGGTTATGAGGGGTCTTGTGCGATTGACGGTAATATTCTTGATTTATCGGGTATCAGGGAATACGAACAAATACAAATTTACAATATCAATAATGGCGCGCGTTTTACAACTTATGCCATTCGTGCCGAAGAAGGGTCCGGGTTGTTTTCAGTTAATGGCGCGGCTGCGCGCTTGGCATGTCCCGGTGATTTGATTATTGTTTGCGCATTTGGAATATTGGATCAAGAGGAAGCGGAAAATCATAAACCCACTCTGATTTATTTTAATGGGAAGAACGAGGTTCAGCGATCAGCTACTTCTATTCCCGTTCAGGCGGCCTCTGTTTAATTGCTTATTTTTGGTTGCTGGCAGATCAGGGCGAGCAATGTCTTGAATCAGTATTACTGATCAGGCGGAGTTTGACTGTTTGTCTATCAGTGTACGGTTTATTGCAACGCTTCTTTCATGCCTCTTATTTACATCCTTATAAGCAAAACTGCCGCTAGAAAGCGGCAGTAGCAATATAACTTTGCTTAGAAATCGGATAAATGCGCTGTCGGGATTTATGCGCCTTCAGAAACATTAATTTCATTGCTAACGTCAGTTAGCGTTATGCTTTGTTCCACTTGAGCCAGTACTTTCTGCAAGCCTATTCTTTTGGCACTGTTGATTACCAGTGGGGCTTTGATGGAGCCTTTAATAGTAGGTTGATCTGATTCGTCTTTATGCAGGATTATCAGGATAAGCGCATCAGCAGTATTCTCAATCCCTAATACGGCCTCTTCTGTATCGTTCAGTACAAAATTGTAATTGATATTAAAAATAGATGGCTGTGCAACTGAAAAGGTCAAGGATTCATCGTCTAAAGATTGTAGCCAGAAAATGAGTGGATTGCCGCCTTCCTGATGAAATAGTTTAAAACGGGTTTGATCTTCAAAGCCTGGAATGCCGTTAGGAAAGTTAATGATAGTGCTGGGATCGATGGATTGTTCGCCGAAAAAACTTGATTTAATTTCCATAATGAACTCTGGTAAAGGTGAATGTGAAAATGAATATATAGTCTAAAGCGATCAGTATAGCAAGGCCGGATTGTAATGAGGCTGTTTACCAGGATTTAACCCAGTCGCCAACCCTTATCCCCAAATCGCGAGCAGGAGCTTCCAACTTACCTACGGAATAACGAGGATTTACATTCAGTATGGTTAATACGCCGGCAGGTTGCTTGTCTTTACCTATAAAACTGAGGTTGCCATCAGGATGCAAGTCATCGCTTCCTGACGTACTATAAACCGCCAGTTGATCGCCGACATTGATTTTTTCCTGGGCGCCCGCGCCAATAAATACCGTATCGTTCTTAATATCAATAATACGTGTTGTAAAAGGGTAACAGCTTAAGGTCTGGCGAATATCGGTGCTTGCCTGATCTATAATGTGTGCGATTTTTCCGCCGGTCGAGGTGGAGTTAAAGCGTTCGCTGCCCACTGTATAAGTTGCGGGAATCCATACATCGCCGATGACAGTGTCGACATAACGTTGTTGAAACAATAATGCGCCGGTAAATCCGTCATGTACATAAACATCGATACCAATTCCGCGCCTGGCTACAACTTCTCGGGCCAAACTTCTGGCGAAGGCTAAAGGCCCGGCTCCACTCATATATTCGGTAGATTCAACCTCCATGTCTCTAATCACACCGGACAGCACAAATTGCGCGCCATTTGAAGAGGCCAATTGCATCACTTTTGACGGACGATAAGCCGTATTGCCTTGTAACTCCATAATGCCAGTGCCGGATGCGCCCGCTCCAAAGTTTGAGGAACGATAGGCTGATTGATCTTGTAATTCCGGAGCCAGGTCCGCTCTTGGGTATAAATTAATATTGGTAGCATTGCTACCTATAAAATCTCCTGATTCAATTAAAAGATTATTTATTTCTCGTGGAATGCCACTATATAAATCCTGCGTTTCGTAGCCGATTACCTGTTCTTGTTTAGCTAAAGGAAATGCGGTTGCAAGAATGCGTTTGCGATAGTGCGGAGTACAGGCATTATCGGCAGATAATTCCACGGAGGCTATAACATGATAAATATTATCGGTGGTCCATTCCTTGATGACTTTAGTCTTGCCCACGTCAGCAGCAGTACGCATGGAAACAGCGTCTATCGAAACATTGTTTTGGCTGAGTAAAGTCTGGCTGTGGATATTAACAGACGATTGCATGGATGCTTGGCGAATGGCATCTTGCAAAGCCTGCTTTTTAGCTAATAGCGGCGCATCTTTATTAATAACCGCCTGACCTTCAACGGTTACTGCATTAGCACTAGGCTGAATAGTGGCGCATGATTGACTTAATAAAACTAACGATACCAATATGCAATTGAACAATATTTTTGTCATTCATCGGACCGGTTTGTTGTCCTGCCTGGAATAACCCAAGTAAGGCGTGTGAGCAGGATATTTAGATTACGGCGTTACATAATAGCTGTTAAATGTGATTTAGAATAATTTTTAAAGAGGTGCTTATGGCGTAACTGGATAAACCTGTAAACAGTTACGCCATGATAAACCGGGCTATTTTCGATTAAATCCCTTGGTACTAGGATAACCGTAACAATCCACTGTAGTGCATGCCGGAGTGATGCTCGATACTGTTGCGGCGTTCTGGCTGGAAACGGGGGCAGGATTATCCGGGGTTTGTTGCAGGCATTGGTTAATCAATTCGCTTGAGCCGTTAATGCACTCATAGAATCTTGGCGTCAAATCAAGTTCCACAACGGTTTCAAAGGTATCGTCGCCGGCGTAAATATCGCTGCCGATAGCCGAGGTTTTTTTAACGCGTGCTCCGCGTAAATAAGCGTTAAGGTAGACTTGGTAGCTGTCATGGGTAATTTCCATGTCTTCAACGGAAGTCTGTCCGCGTATTTGCATGCCGTTAAGCTGCTCGGCCAAACTTCTGTAGGCATCCATTTTAGAGGCTCTCATGGCCATTAATTTAATTTGCGAACGCGAATACCGATCACTTTTCTCGACGGTGCCGTAACCGGTGGCGGTTATGGTTTTATGCGGCAGAGACGCAAGCGGAGGCGGTGCTTTAGTCGTAGTGCAAGCGGTCATTAACAAGCTGATAGCGGCTAATGCGGTTAATGCGGGTTTTAAATGTTTAATGTTCACGGTACTAACTCCTGTGTCGGTTTACCGGTGTAGCGGCCGATAAGGCGATTTCTTAAGTTTTTGCTTAGCTATTTTTGTGACAGGATATGACCGCTCAGACTGCATTGCATCACCGGCCCGTTCTCCTGTATCCTGCACCGCATGCAAATAAATCTGATTTCAGTAGGAAACCGTATGCCCGGCTGGGTGCAGCAGGGCTACGATGAATATGCCAAACGGCTGCCCCGTGAATGCGAGCTGGTTCTTAAAGAAATTACACCGGGTAAACGCACTAAGAACAGCGATGTTGCCAGAATCGTCAAAGAGGAAGGTGAACGGATGATCGCGGCCATCCCTCAAAGTTCCCATATTGTAACCCTGGATATCCCCGGCAAGCCCTGGACGACTCCCGAATTGGCGGATGCGATGCAACGCTGGCTGGAAAGCGGCCAGCACGTTTCGCTATTAATCGGCGGCCCGGAAGGTTTGGCGGATTCGGTCAAACAGCTGGCGCGGGAATCGTGGAGTTTGTCCAAACTGACCTTTCCGCATCCGCTGGTGCGTATCGTTGTCGCCGAACAGCTTTACCGTGCCTGGAGCATTCTCCACAATCATCCTTATCATCGTTAATGGCTGCTCAAATTATTCTCGCCTCAGCGTCGCCTCGCCGTAAGGAATTGCTGGACCAAATTAACATTAGTTATAGCGTCAATCCGGTCGATGTCGATGAGACGCCGTTGCTCAACGAAACGGCGCTGGATTATGTGCAGCGATTGGCCGCCGAGAAATCCGCGGTCTGTATAGCCCAGCTGGGCGACAGCTTACCGGTTTTAGCTGCCGATACCGCCGTGGTTTTGGGCGACTTGATCCTGGGAAAACCCAAAGACCGGGATGATGCGCTTAGCATGTTAAGGCTGTTGTCCGGTAAAATGCACCGGGTTTATAGCGCAATTTCGCTGAGGGGCGATAAGCACGAGCAAGCGGTAAGCATTACCGAAGTCACTTTCAGGCCGTTGACGGAAGACGAAATAGCGGCCTATTGGCAAAGCGGCGAACCGGCCGATAAAGCCGGCAGTTATGCCATCCAAGGCCTGGGCGGCGTATTTGTGAAATCGATAAACGGCAGTTTTTCCGGTGTAGTCGGTTTGCCATTGTTTGAAACCGCGGAACTTTTATCCAGGCAGGGCATAGGGATTTTCAAATGAGTGAAGAAATTTTAATCAACGTTACCCCGCCTGAGACGCGCGTTGCGGTTATTGAAAATGGCGTGTTGCAGGAATTGATCATTGAAAGAACCCGGCAGCGGGGCTTGGTCGGCAACATTTATAAAGGTGAAGTGTGCCGGGTTCTGCCCGGCATGCAGGCGGCTTTTGTCGATATTGGCCTGCCCAGGGCGGCATTTTTGCATCTTTCCGATTTATGCGCCAAGGATCTGGAAAAAAAGGGTTCGGAAAACATCGAGCATTATCTGCATGAAGGCCAGCATATTATCGTGCAGGTGGTCAAAGACCCTATCGGCAGCAAAGGCGCGCGCTTAACCACGGAAATATCGATACCGTCGCGGTTCCAGGTCTATATGCCGTATGCACACAATTCCGGCGTGTCCCAGCGGATCGAATGCGAGACCGAGCGAGCCCGGTTAAGAACCTGTCTCGACGCGTTCAGGCTGGAACATAAATGCGGCGGTTTTATCGCAAGAACCGCGGCGGAATGCGTGGACGAGGCGATATTGATTGCCGATATGACGTTTTTGCTGAAATTGTGGGAATCGATAGCCGCCAAAATCGCCAACGCCAAGCCCAAGCAGTTTATCCATAAGGATCTGCCGCTGAGTATCAGAACCTTAAGGGATTTATACCGGGAAGGCATTGAACGAGTCCGGGTCGATTCAAGGGAAACCTATCATCGCTTGGTTGAATTTGCGGAGATTTTTGCGCCGGAAATCGTGCCGGTCATTGAGCATTACACCGGCGAGTGTCCGGTATTCGATATTTACAGTGTCGAAGATGAAATCCAAAAAGCGCTGGAGCGCAAAGTCAACCTGAAATCGGGCGGGCATCTGGTATTCGACCAGACCGAATCAATGACAACGGTTGACGTGAATACCGGCGGTTATGTCGGCGGCCGCAACTTGGAAGAGACGATTTTTAAAACCAATCTTGAAGCGGCGCAGACGATTTCCCGGCAGCTTAGGTTAAGAAACCTCGGCGGCATCATTATTATCGATTTTATCGATATGCAAAGCGAAGACCATAAGAAACAAGTTTTGCAGGCCTTCGAACGGCATCTTGAAAAAGATCACGCCAAAACCAACATCACCGAAGTATCGGTGCTGGGCTTGGTCGAAATGACCCGTAAAAGAACCAGGGAAAGCCTGGAGCATATACTTTGCGAACCTTGTAGCGCTTGCGGCGGACGCGGGGTTTTGAAGACCGCGGAATCGATGTGCCTGGAAATATTCCGGGAGATTATTCGCGAAGTCAGGCAGTATAAGGTTAAGAAGATCTTGGTTTTGGCATCCAATGAGGTTGTGGAAATGCTGCTTGATGAGGAAGCGGATATGCTGGCTGAATTGGAGGTTTTTTTGAGTGTGCGCATCAAGTTCAGGGCCGAGGCGGAATACAACCAGGAGCAGTATGATGTGGTGTTGCTTTAAAGTGGAAGGTATCAACTTAGTAAATAACACCACGAAGACACGAAGAAGCACGGAGTGATTAAGTTTGGTGGACTTTGGGCCAGAATGCCTGAAAACGGCGGTTTGGTTTACACGGATTATTTTACGCTCTCAATTTTCGTGTTCTTCGTGTCTTCGTGTCTTCGTGGTGAAACTTTTTTAGCTGTGTTTGTTTTTATGGCAAATATGCAATACTTTTATAACCTTCTGTAATCTTCCTTAGTGATTCATCATATTACGCGGGCAACGCGGCATCTCATTTTCTGGTCTTTGATTTCCGCGGCTATCGGCTTGACCGGTGTGCGCCTGTTATTGTCAGGGATTGAGCACTACAAGTCCGGTTTGGCCGTCCATATCAGCGCATTGGTCGGTTCGCCGGTAACAATAGGTCGTCTGGGCGCAAGCATGCGCGGCTTTAATCCGCAACTGGTGCTAAAAGACATCGCTATTTCATCCGTCGTTTCCAAGCTCCAGTCAGGGAATGAAAAACCCGCTATCCACTTTAATGAAATACGTTTGGGCATTAATTTACCGGATATGCTGGTCAGCCGGGATTTATTGTCATCGTCCTGGATCACCCTGGTCGGCGCCAAGCTGTCCGTAAAACGTCAACAAGACGGCCGCATTGCAATTGTCGGCTTAAAAGCCAGCGACGAGCAGCCGGAGTGGCTGTTGCAGGGCGGGAAGTACGAAGTTTTGCAAAGCGAAATCAGCTGGCAGGATGAAACAAACCACAGCCGGCCAATGCTGTTCAATGGGGTGGATTTGGCGATTGTTAATGACGGCGAGCGTCACCGGCTTAATATGTTGATGAAGTTGTCGGAAAAAATCGGCGATACATTACGCGTATCGATGGATTTTAACGGCAATGTTTTTGAGCCTTCAACTATCCAGGGACGTTTTTATATCGATGGCAAGGCCGTTTTGCTGTCCGAAGCGGCGGCGCTCGCTTTGCCGTTCTTTCAGGGCGCAGCCGCGGATCGAATACATATCAATACCGGCGTCGGCGATTTCAAAATCTGGGGCGATTGGCGGCAATTGCAACTGGTGTCGATGGATGTGGTTGCGCAAATTCAACAAACGATGCTTGTTCGGCACGATAAGCGGGAGTTTTCTATCGACAAATTGGAAACCCGGCTTCACTGGGGGGCGAGCGATGCCTTGAATGGCGCGAGCAAGCAATGGCAACTCGACGTGAACGATTTTTCGCTGGAAACCCAGGATAATTCCAAAGGCGCGGTTAAAAAATGGCCGGCCGCGGTATTCAGTGTTTCCGGGCAGCGCGGCGATGATAATGCATTGCATAGAATAGCGCTGTTTGCCGAACGGCTGGATTTGCAGGAAGCCTCCGAGCTGGCGCGGTTCTTCGCGCCTTTGCCGGATGATCAAGCCCATACACTGGCGCAAGCCCAATTAAAAGGAAGTTTGGAAAATCTCTCTTTGTTTGCCGATCTGGATGCAAAATCGTTTGCAGTGAATGGCAAGTTCGCCAAAATCGGCGTCGCGTCGTTGCTGTCGGTTCCCGGCATAGAGAATTTGACCGGCCGCATAAAGGGCTGCGAAAAACAAGGCTCAATCGAGTTAACGACTAACGACGCTTGGCTAACCGCGCCGAATCTGTTTCGTGAAGCTTTGCCGGTTAAGCGGCTCCAGGGAATATTGGATTGGCAGTTAAATGCCGGACAGGTCCGGTCTGTGTCCAGTAAGTCGATTGAATTGGATTCCTTGACTTTTCAGAGTAAAACCCGGTTTCGTATCGATATTCCCGAAGCAGGCAAGCCTGTATTCATGGACCTGCAAACTGCGTTTGCCGGTGACGACGCAAGCGAGGTTAAACATTATTTGCCGGTGGGCATTATGGATAAAGAGGTTGTTGCCTGGGTCGACCGTGCCTTTGTTAGCGGCAAGATAAGCAACGGCGGTGTGCTGGTCTACGGCAACTTGAATGATTTCCCGTTTACTACGGCGCCGGGCATTTTTGAAGCGGTATTTAACGGCGAGCAATTTGACCTGTTGTATGCGCCGGAATGGCCCCCTATAACCGGCATGAATGCCGAAGTCATGTTTTCGCAGGGAAGTCTCAAGGTCAATGTCCTGCAAGGACGGTCGGATAACGTGATCATTAAACAAGCCGAAGTGACCATCCCATCGCTAAATAAAAGCAAGCAGTTGCTGATTCAAGGCGAGGCTGAAGCCGGAATCGATCAGGTATTGGCTTTTATGCAGCACACGCCGTTGAACTCGCCGGTGGATTCGCTGCTGGAGGCCATTACTCCGCAGGGAAACACCCAAGTCGCGCTGGTTCTTAAAATTCCCTTGGTTGATGGGGCGCCGACTAAAGTCGATGGGACGGCGCAGCTAAAAGATGCCAAACTGAAAGTGAAAGCGCTGGACCTGCCGGTCAGTAAAATTAACGGCGAACTCAAATTCAACGAGCAGGGCGTTTATAGCGACCCTATTCGCGCGGCGGCCTTGGGGCATCCGATACAAATCGACATCAAAAGTTCGGGCAGTCAAACGACCGTTAACGTGGATGGCAGTGTCGGGGTTAGCGATCTACAGGCACAATTCGATATGCCTTGGTGGGAAATCGCTTCCGGGACGACAGATTATCGCTTGCGCTTGGAACTGCCTTATGGGGATGCGTCGCCGGAGTTGGCTGTAGACTCGATGTTATCCGGCGTGTCGCTGGATTTGCCGGAATCCTTGGCTAAAACACGGGAGCAAAAAATGCCCTTGTCGCTGACGTTCAGCTTAAGCGATAACCCGCTGTTGCCGATGCTGCTAAATTACGACAATAAACTGAAAGCGGCGATTCAGTTGGATACCCAACAAAAGACCGTTTATTCGGGGCACATCCTGATTGGTAACGGTGAAGTTGCCCTGGCAAAGGACGCGGGATTAACGTTGGAGATCAATCGCGAGCGCTTGCCGTTGCAAGACTGGTTCGGCTTGGCGACGGCCCAAGGTGCAAGCGGTGGCGTTCGGGAGCTGAAAATTCATAGCGACCATGCCTTATGGAAGAAAACCGATATAGGCCTTTTCGACCTGGCTTTGAAGCGCAACGGCGACTATTGGACCGGCGCGATAGCCGGGCCTATCGCAAAAGGAAATATCAAGATTCCCGCGGCTTTTAACAACACCGACAGAATCAGCCTGAACATGGAATCACTGGATCTTTCGGCATTAAAGCAAGCGGGAGCGAAAGAGGCTTCGGCCTCGAAAACATTATCGCCGGAGCTTGTGCCTTTATTGACGGTTACCAGCGATAAAACCCTGTGGCAGTCTATCGATTTGGGCCGGTTATCGGTGGAAACCGAGCGCATACCGGGCGGTATGCGCTTTAAGCAGGTAGAACTGTCCGGAGAAAACCAAAAACTGGCGCTGTCGGGGGAGTGGACGGCAGGCGATGAGCAGTCGGTAACTCGCACCCAGGGGCATCTGGAAGTGCCTCGCGCCGGGCAATTACTGACACAGTTGGGCATTACTAAAGACCTGACCGAAACCGGCGCGGCCGTTGATTTCGCGGTCGGGTGGAACGGTGCGCCGTATCAATTTTCGCTGGCGGATTTAAAAGGTCAGCTGGACATTAAATTTAAAAACGGACGTATTTTAAGTATTGAGCCCGGATTCGGCCGGGTGCTGGGAATGCTGGCGTTGGCGCAGTGGATAAAGCGGGCGCAACTTGATTTTAGCGATATATATGAAGAAGGCCTGACCTTTAACAGTATCAAAGGGCATTTCGATTTGGCCGGCGGCATCGCATCGACGCATGATTTAATCGTCGATGCGATTCCGGCAAAAATTGCTATCAGCGGGGATACCAACCTGGTTAGCCGGACCGTCGATCACATCGTTGACGTCACGCCTAAAAGTGCCGATGCAGTGCCTATTGCTGGTACAATTATAGGTAAAGTGATGGCCTTGGTTGGGCGGTCTTTGACCGGCAAAGATCAGGAAGGATTTTTCTTCGGCTCCCAATATCTGGTAAAAGGGACTTGGGGAAATGCGGAAGTTATTCCTATGCATAAAAACGATGGGCTATTACAAAAAACCTGGAATGGCATTACCGACTTTCCATGGTTACGGCAAGAAGACGCGACACAGCAGTTAAAAAAATAGAACACGGATGACACGGATTGGGCTGATAAAATAAAAACATTCCGGATAAAGTTCTAATGCATATAAAACAATTGGCTTCAGCTTTTTAGAAATCCGTTTAAATCCGTCTGATTAGTGTCATCCGTGTTCTATATATAAAAGTTATATCTGGTGAGTAGTCATAAATTTAAGAGAGAACAATATGAACAGATGTGCGGCCATACAAATGGCATCAAGCCCCAATATCAGCGCCAATTTGCTGGAAGCCGACAAGCTGATCGGAGAAGCGGTCAAAGCCGGCGCAAAACTGGTCGCATTACCGGAAAATTTTGCTTTGATGGGCGATCATGAACTGGACAAAATCAAAGCCAAAGAAGTCGATGGTTCAGGGCCTATCCAGAATTTTTTAGCATCGGTTGCCAAAAAATACGGCGTCTGGGTCGTGGGCGGCACCATTCCGATAGCCGGCGACGCCGACAATAAAGTACGGGCGGCTTGTCTGGTTTATAACGATCAAGGCGAACGGGTCGCACGCTATGACAAAATGCATTTGTTTGACGTCAATGTTCCAGGCAGCAACGAAGTTTACCGGGAATCCGACTCAATTGAACCGGGCACCGATTTGCTGGTGATCGATACGCCTTTCGGCAAGCTGGGTGTTGCCGTCTGTTACGATCTGCGCTTTCCCGAGTTTTTTCGCAAAATGGGCATGGACATCCTGGTGATTCCATCGGCATTTACCGCGGAAACAGGAGCCGCTCATTGGGAACTGCTGCTACGCGCGCGTGCCGTGGAAAACCTGTGTTATGTGATTGCGCCCAATCAAGGAGGCTTTCATCTTAACGGCCGTAAAACTTTCGGGCACAGCATGGTTATCGATCCTTGGGGCGTAGTGCTCGATTGCTATAAAACCGGAGGCGGCTTCGTCTCCGCTGAAATAGACCTGGAGCGTCTGGAAAAAGTGCGTGGCGCATTTCCCGCTCTGGACCATCGCCGTTTTTTTTGAGGAAGCCATGCGCGTAATAGTTAAGACTTTATTACCGGTCGTTTTTTTAATTTCCTGCGGAACCACGGAGCCAAGCCGATACCGCGACACCGAGGCCCTTGAGCGTCCGCCGGTCGTGACTCACAGCAGCCCGACCAAAGAGCAGCGCGTTGTCGATACCAGTTCGATTCCGAAGAAAAAAGACAGCACCGGGTTAGGCTCGGACGTTTACCAGGGCACGCCATTGCAGTTGACGATCAAACAGCCGTTTGACGAGGCCTGGACCACCCTGGGCCGGGCATTGAAGCAAAGCGGCATCAAAGTAACCGATCATGAACGCGATAAAGGATTTTATTATGTGACTCAGGATACAGCCGATAGAACCGGCTTTTTTGCCAAAGCGACGGCGTTTTTAAGCGATTCTCCCGCTATTTATCTGTTGACCGTAAAAAATGACGGCGCAGAAACAACAGTAACCGCGACCGTAGCCAATGCAACTGAACAAAACAGCGTAAATGGCGACAGCGCACCGCCTCCTTCTATTGAAGGCGCGGAAGACCTGATGCAGGCACTGTTTAAGACACTGCGCGATACGCTGAAAGAAGAATGAGGGAGGCGCAAGGTAAAAGGGATAAGGTTAAAGGTGTGTGTTTTGCACTTTTAGCCTTAAAAGTCCCCACCTTGCGCCTTTTACCTTGAACCTTGAACCTCTATTACTGATTTATTGATGGAAATACTAAACCTTGCAAGACAAGCTATCTTAACGCCGGCAGGCTTACAGGATAGCGATATTGAAAAGATCATGGGCCGGCTGCTCAGTTCACCGGTCGATGCGGCGGATATTTATTTTCAATCCACCCATTTCGAATCTTGGGTCATGGAAGGCGGCATTATTAAAGAAGGCACGCATAATATCGAACAGGGCGCCGGTGTGCGTGCCGTATTCGGTGAAAAAACCGGTTTTGCCTACAGCGACCGGATTGAGCTGCCGGTACTGCTGGAGGCGGCCAATAACGTTAAAGCCATTGTTCGGCAAGGCCGGGAAGCCGATCCTTTGCAGTGCAAAGTCTCCATGAAAACAGCGGACTGGCCGAAATATTACGCGACGCAAAACCCATTAAAGTCATTGGCGGACCAGCAAAAAATCGATTTATTGCACCGGGTTGACAGCGAGACCCGCAAACTGGACAGCCGGATCGAAGAAGTGATCGTCAGCCTGATCGGCGTCCATGAGCATGTGCTGGTGGCCCGGCAAGACGGCTCCTTGGTTGCCGATGTGCGGCCCCTGGTGCGAATGAATGTCACCGTCATCGTCGAACAAAACGGCCAACGCGAACAAGGCAGCATGGGCGGCGGCGGGCGTAGCGATTACAGCTATTTTATCGATAAAGATACCGCGTTGGCATACGGCCGCGAAGCCGTCAGGCAAGCGCTGGTTAACTTGGAAGCGGTCGAAGCGCCGGCCGGCAACATGACGGTGGTGCTGGGTTCGGGCTGGCCCGGTATCTTGCTGCACGAAGCCATCGGCCACGGCCTGGAAGGAGACTTTAACCGCAAAGGTACGTCGGCATTCAGCGGCCGTGTCGGCGAGCGGGTGGCGTCGGATTTATGTACCGTGGTCGATGACGGCACCTTGGCGGGACGGCGCGGTTCGTTGACTATCGATGACGAAGGCACACCGACCGAAAAGACCGTATTGATCGAAAACGGCATACTCAAAGGCTATATGCAGGATCAGCTCAATGCCCGCTTAATGGGCGTTAAGCCTACCGGTAACGGCCGGCGCGAATCCTACGCCCATTTGCCGATGCCGCGTATGACCAACACCTACATGTTGCCGGGGCGGCATGATCCCGAAGAAATCATAAAATCGGTAAAAAACGGTTTGTATGCCAAAAATTTCGGCGGCGGGCAGGTCGATATTACTTCCGGCAAATTCGTATTTTCCGCCAGCGAAGCTTACCTGATCGAAAACGGCAAAATAACCCGTGCCGTTAAAGGCGCGACGCTGATCGGCAATGGGCCGGAGGTGTTAACCAAAGTGTCGATGGTCGGTTCCGATCTGGAGCTGGATAGCGGCGTCGGCACCTGCGGCAAGGATGGGCAGAGCGTGCCGGTCGGCGTCGGGCAACCTACGTTGAAGATTGACGGGCTGACGGTTGGCGGAACCAGCGTTTAAGTCATATGAAAAGTAGCCTAAAAATATCTATGTAGGGTGCGCATCGCGCACCATCTTCCTACGCAAAATCAGAGAACACAGTGCAAAATCACGAACAAATCAACCGCTTAAAAAACACCGTTCAGGAGATCTTGGACGAAGCCGTAAAACAGGGCGCCAGCGCCGCGGAAGCCGGCCTGAGTCAGGAAAACGGCTTATCGGTATCGGTGCGTCTTGGCGATGTCGAAACCATCGAGCATCATTGCGATCAGGGACTTGGCGTGACCGTTTATTTCGGCAAACGCAAAGGCTCAGCTAGTACCTCGGATTTGTCGGCCGCTTCGATCAAGGAAACGGTCAGTGCGGCTTGCAGCATTGCCCGCTATACCAGTGAGGATGAGTATTCAGGCCTGCCCGAAAAAGAACTGTTGGCTACTGAATTTCCCGATCTCGAACTCAATCATCCGTGGGACATTGGTGTCGATGGAGCCATCGCTTTAGCCATTGAATGCGAAGATGCGGCGCGGTCTTATCATGAGGAAATCAGCAACTCCGAAGGCGCGTCGGTCGACACGCACCAAGGTGTCCGGGTGATGGGCAATACCTTGGGGTTTCTTCAGGGCTATGCTTCAACCCGGCATTCGTTGAGTTGTTCGGTATTAGGTCAACGCGGCGACAGTATGCAGCGCGATTACTGGTACACCGTAGCAAGAAATGCGCGCGATTTGGAATCCGCTGCCGACGTCGGTAAAAAAGCGGCCGAACGGACACTCCGTCGCTTGCAAGCCCGGAGCCTCAGCACTCGGCAGTGCCCGGTAATGTATTGCGCGGAAACGGCTTCCGGTTTGCTCGGTTCGTTTATCGGTGCGATCAGCGGCGGCAATTTATATCGCAAATCGTCATTCTTGCTGAATGCGTTGGATACGCAAGTATTCCCGGAATTTGTCCGTATTCACGAGCTGCCCTATTTAAAAGGCGCTTTAGGCAGCTGTACCTATGACGGCGAAGGCGTTGCTCCGCAAACACGCGACATAGTCAGCGAAGGTATTTTGCGCGGTTATGTGTTGAGCACTTATTCCGCCCGTAAATTGGGCATGCGTAGTACCGGCAATGCCGGCGGCGTGCATAATTTAACCATTGATCCGGGTAAGTTGGATTATCAGGGCATGTTGAAAGAACTGAATACCGGTTTGCTGGTCACCGAGCTGATGGGGCAAGGGGTTAACATGGTAACCGGCGATTATTCGCGCGGTGCGGCGGGATTCTGGGTTGAAAACGGTGTGATCCAATATCCGGTCGAGGAAATCACCATTGCCGGTAATCTGAAAGACATGCTTAAAAACATTGTGGCCGTGGGTAACGATGTCGATTATCGCGGCAATATTCGTACCGGTTCAATATTGGTTGAGCGGATGTCGATTGCTGGGGAATAAGGCTTGCCGGTATTGCTTTGTCGTTTGATAGCGTGTTGGGCTGAGGTACGAGGCCCAGCACTTCCCGGCTCCGGTCTTGATAGCTTTTTAATTTTTAGAATTGAGTTGTCCGCATGCTGCCAATACGTCATCACCTTTAGCGCCTCTTATTAAAGTCGGGATATTAAAGGCATCCAAAACTTCCTTAAACTTTTCAACCGTATCCAAATCCGGACAGGTGTAACGCGATCCGGGGAATGAATTAAAAGGAATCAGATTTATATACGCACTTTTGCCGGCCAGCAGCATCCCCAGTTTTTTAGCATCATCCGGAGAGTCATTAAAATCCTTTATCAGAATATATTCATAAGTAATAAATTGCTTTTTATTTAAAGGTATCTTGTCAATATAGGCCAACACCTCATCTAGCGGATATTTTTTGTTGATTGGGATAAGTTCATTCCTCTTTTCTTCAAACGGTGAATGAAGCGATAGCGCAAGGTTTACTCCAGGAACTTCCCGGCTCCATCTTTTAAGCCCAGGAATGTAACCAGCCGTTGATACGGTAATTTTTTGAATGCCAATTGAAGTTCCGTGTTGAGATAAAAAAATCTCACACGCTTTTTTAACCGCATCGAAATTATGTAAAGGCTCGCCTTGTCCCATAAAAACAATATTTAAAATCCTCTCTTCTCCAGGCCTATTGGTTGCCAGCCAACGCCAAGCCTGTAAAAACTGGCCAACAATTTCGCTAGTAGCCAGATTTCTTTTAAGCCCTTGCTCTCCGGTAAAGCAAAAAGAACAATTCATTGCGCAGCCAACCTGCGATGACAGGCAAATAGAATATTTATTGTTGAACGGGATAAGGACGGTTTCAACCTTATGATTGTCTTTAAGCTTAAAAAGAAATTTTACCGATCGATCTTTTTGCGACTCATAAACCGTATCGATTTCGGGCAGGGAAAAATCAAAATTTTGTTCAAAAAAAGTCAATGAGGATTTAGAAATTTTATGTTGGCATTGAGCGTTTTGTTTTTTCTTGTAATGCCAGTTGAAAAGAACTGTCGCTGCTGAGCGGTTTAAATTATTTTGAGTTATAACCGTTTCCAAATCAGAATAATTTAGGTCGTAAAAGGATGGTTTCAAAAAATGTCTCCTAGTAATTCGGGAACCAGGCGGCTGGTGAACAGTTCGTCATATTCGGCAGAGGTGCGCTTCATCCGCCCTTTGAGGCGGATGATTTCATCGCTGCATCCTTGCAGTCGACCGGCAGGAGGGGGGTACATTGCCGAAGTTATTTAATTTTTCATTCCTAAAGGCTCCGCACAATATCCGCTATCAACTGCGGCCCGCGATAAATAAGGCCGCTGTATATCTGCACCAGACTTGCTCCTGCCTCCAGCTTTTCCTGGGCGTCGGCAGCGCTTAAAATTCCGCCTGCGGCAATAATCGGAATTTTGCCGTTTAGCGCCGCTCCCAGTTCCCGCACGACCAAAGTAGATTGTTGCTTAACTGGCGCGCCGCTTAAACCACCGGCTTCATTGGCAAGCGGATGTCCTGCAATCATGTCGCGGGCAATGGTGGTATTGGTCGCAATCACGGCGTCGATTTCGAATTCAAGCAATAATCCGGCAATATGGGCTATTTCATTCGTTGTTAGATCGGGCGCTATTTTCAGGGCTAACGGTACGTATTTGCCGTGCTCCCGGCGTAGTCTCTGTTGCTCTTCTTTTAACGAGGAAATCAGGCTTTTGATTTCGTCGCCCTGTTGCAGTTGGCGCAGGTTCTTGGTGTTCGGCGAAGAGATGTTAATGGTGATATAGCTGGCCGATGGATAAGCTTTGCGCAAGCCGATCAAATAATCGTCGGCCGCATTCTCAATCGGCGTGTCGAAATTCTTGCCGATATTAATGCCAAGAATGCCGGAATAGCGGCTTTGTTTTACCTGGGCCAGTAAGTGGTCTATGCCCAAATTGTTAAAGCCCATGCGATTGATGATAGCCTGATGTTCAGGCAATCTGAACAAGCGCGGTTTCGGGTTGCCCGGTTGCGGGCGCGGCGTCACCGTGCCTATTTCGACAAAGCCGAAACCTAGTGCAGCCAGTGCATTAATATAGTCGCCGTTTTTATCCAGGCCGGCAGCAAGGCCGACCGGGTTTTTGAAGTCCAGCCCCATGACAGTGACAGGTTTTTGGTCAATTGCCGGATAGATCAGTTTTGACAATCCTAAAATATAAGTTGAATTCAGGAGTTTAAGCGTCACTTCGTGAGCGGTTTCCGGATCAAGTGAAAATAGCAGGGGGCGTAGTAATGGATATAAGTTCATGGGAGGCGACCGTGTTGTTGGACAAGGTGAATGGCTGCGAGGGCGGTTAACTATTGGAGAGCAGGCTTTGCCTGAAAACGCAAGCGAAGCTTGCACTCCAGTTGTAATATGTTGTTTTCATGGCGAGTCTTACATATTAATGTTCGCTGGTTAGTTTATAAGGTTCCGGCGCTACCTGCGTCGTGCGCTCCAAAACAAGATCGGCCATCAGTTGTGCCGATGCAGGCCCCATCGCCAGGCCGTTTCTAAAGTGACCGGCATTGATAAATAAATTGCCGATTTCGGGATGTTTGTCGATATACGGTATGCCGTGTTCAGTGCCCGGCCGTAACCCCGCCCAGTGCTTAATCAAAAGGGCATCTTTGAGCGACGGCAATAAATTGATTGCAAATGCGTTAAGCCGGTCCTGTGCTTGCGCCGTGGTTGTTTTATTAAAATCATCCTGTTCCACGGTGCTGCCCGCCAGTATTTTACCGTCGCGCCGCGGAATCAGGTATTGATCGCCATCCAGCACCATGTAACTCAGTGTTTCCGGTTGGGCATCGAATAACAGCATTTGGCCTTTAACCGGAGCGATTTTCGGCGCTTCACCGATAATCGGCGACAACAACTGACGAAACAACTGGCCCGTCCAGGCGCCCGCAGCAATAATGAGCTGGTTGACCGCGAATTCGCCGGACGTGGTATTGATGGCTGTAACGCGATTTTTATCGAGGGTAACGGCAGTTAGTTCGCAATGCTCTATTAGCGTAACGCCTTTATTAATCAAGTCTTGTTTTAATGACTTAACCAATTGTGGATTGCGAGCTTGGGCAATCTCAGGCAGCCAAAGCGGCTGCTCGGGCGCTGTGTTAAGCATGTTAAAAAAATCCTCACTCGCGGGCCGGTATGAAATACCGTTGGCGTCACACCAATTAACAGCGGCGCTAATGTCAGGGTTTTTAACGATCAATAAGCCGCAAGGATTCCATTCCGGGTCTATCAATGCTTCGGCAGTTAGCTGCGAGGCCAAAGCCGGGTACAGTTTCAGGCTTTGCATCACCAGCCGGGTAATCGCATCCGGTTGCCGCCATGGATAAAGCGGCAGCAAAATACCGCCGCCCGCCCAAGATGATTCCTGCCCCAGTTCATTTTTTTCAATAATCGTGACGCCGGCGCCGGCTTTGATCAGCTCGCGGGCAGTTAGCAAGCCGATAATGCCGCCACCGATGATGGTGATATCAGAAGTTGTGGTCATATGCGTTGATAAAGATCGGGACAAAAATGGATATTCTTCTTGTTGGTGGATGGCGCTAAACGGCTAATTATAACTAATTACGAGATGGGTAAGATTTTATTAGCAAGCGGTCCATCGGTTCAAATTTATCTAAGTAATTGTGAGTAAATATATTTTAACTTTGATGGGGGCGTGTATTGCGATTAAAAAATAGGTAATCCGTGTTCTGAGGTAGGTTAATCTTTTTCTCTTCGCTAGTTGCCGGGCGCATTTACCGATTGAAAATATTTTGTTTTGTATCGGGATCGCTATCTTCGTTGAAGCCGTAGTTGCGGCTTTTCTGACGGTGTCGAAAAAACACATGAGACTGTGACAGTTAACTTTTTTCTGCTTACTGTTGAGTTGAATCTAAAGTTTTATTTTTCTGCGAGAAGCATAAAGAGCTTTAATTGTGGTTTGTAAGTAAAAGCTGAATAATTTGTTGTTTTTTTCATACAGCTTAGCATTCAGGATATGAGTATCTCTTTACTTATTGATAAATAAGGGGTAATTAATATAAAAAAAATGGCTTTAAAACTTGTAGGGATTTGGTTTAGCTGCTACTATTGTTACCGGAAGATAGGCTTTGTTGTATTAAAGCAAATTTTTGTAAAATAACAACCTCACGAGGGGGATAAATGATCAAAAAAACTAAACTAGCGCTGGGCATTGCTACAGCATTAACTTTGACCGGTGTCTTGGCTTCTCCGCAAGCTATGGCGAAGGCACACAAAAAAGCTAAACACCATGTAGTTACAGAATCTTCAAGCTCATATTCGCAAAGCACTTCGACTCATTCAAACAGCAGAGTAGATGCATTGGAAGCTCAGCTGCAAAACATGCAAGCTGAAATAAACAGTTTAAGAGCGCAAGCGAACCGTCCTGTTTCTAGTGCGGAAGCCGGTAAAGTTCAGGAACTGGATCAGTGGATGAATTCGGTTAAATCCGCTCCAAAAGAAAAGAAAAACAAAGACAACATGGTATTCTTCCGTGGCGGCTTTGCGCATATGAACAGAGGCAGAAACGATCTTTTGACCGGTGGTCAAACAGTTCTTAACTCAGGCACAACAGATAAGAGCGGTTATGATCTGGGCGCTGGTTTTGATTTTAGCCTGAACGATAATTTGTTCGGCTTGATGGACAATACCGAAGTCTTGGCAGAGTTGATGTTTGAATACAAAAATTACGACAAGAGATCGGCGCAAGCAACTGTTCCTGGTTCCAACGCTCTTTGCGCCACAACTTTCTTGGCTGGTTCTAACACTAATGCTACCGGAGCAGATTGCGGCAAAGTTACTGTAAGTCAATTTACTTTAAGCGCAGCGCCAAAAGTTAAGTTCATGAAGGGTAGCGCATTGAGACCATGGGTAATTCCTGTTGGTTTGGCAATGCACGTTATCAGCCCTCCATCTAACGGTGTGACTGTATTCAACCCAGGCGCAATGTTTGCTCTTGGTGCTGACTACAAAATCTGGAAAGATATTTATGTTGGTGCGGACGCTCGTTATCACTGGACAGCTAACAATGCTGACGGCGTAAACACTGACGGTTACACTGCTGGCGGTTACGTCGGTATCGGTTTCTAAGCTAAACGCTTAAGAATATCCGAAACTGGATAAAAAAGGGAGGGTTTTAAACCCCTCCCTTTTTTTATGCTTAAAGAATTAAAAAGAGGTATAAGGTAAAGGCTCAAGGTAAAATAGCGTCTTTTCCAGTTCGTGGAAAATAATTAAATTTGACCTCGCAAACCATGAAAACCCTTTATCCCGAAATTCTGCCCTACCACAGTTTTTTCCTCGAAACCGGCAGCAAGCATACTGTCTATGTGGAACAAAGCGGTAATCCTAACGGCATGCCGGTAGTTTTTCTTCACGGCGGACCCTGTTCCGGCACCAAGCCCGACCATCGGCGCTTTTTTAATCCCGAACTTTATCGCATCATTTTATTTGATCAGCGCGGCTGCGGTCTGTCGCTGCCTTTTGGTGAGCTGGAAGACAACACGACCCAAAATTTAATCGATGATATGGAGAGTATCCGCAATCAGCTGGCTATTGACCGGTGGTTGGTGTTTGGCGGTTCGTGGGGTGGGGCGCTGGCCTTGCTGTATGCTCAGCAGCACAAGGATAAAGTAATTGGCTTGATCATTCGCGCGGTGTTTTTGGCGCGGCGGCAGGATCTGGATTGGTTTGCGAAAGATGGCGCCGGCAGGATTTATCCGGAACAATGGCAGCGCTTGCTTGGATGTATCCCGGAACAAAAGCGGGATAATCTGGTGCAAGGTCTATGCGATGCGTTATGGGGTGAGGACGAGGTGGCAAAAAGGCGAGCGGCCAAAGAATGGATGGCTTGGGGCGGTCGGGTATCATTAGGCAATGATTATCAGCCGGGCGCGCCAGGCGATAATGTAACCGAGAAGATGGTTAGACAGGTGCGTATGGAGCTTCATTATGCCAAACATCATTATTTTATTGAGGAAAACCGGATTTTGGCTAATTGTGACGGTCTGGTGAATATTCCAACAGTTATCATCCATGGTCGTCATGATTTTGTTTGTCCGATGGAAGCCGGTTATAGTCTGCATAAAGCGTTGCCTGATGCCGAATATGTTGTTTTGCCCAATGCCGGGCATGTTGCACAAGGTGAAGAAATGATCAATGCGCTGGTTGCGGCAACCGATAGGTTTGCGGAGCAGTGGCGACTATAGTTTAAAGCTATTCTAAATTTATATTCAGTTATCTCATACGCATCAACTTAAGCGGAAAATCCGTATAATAGGCAAGTTGTTAATTCTCTGAAAAGATACGAAGTATTGGCTTCTCATTTAAGCGGGTAAAGGTTAAGTATTACCGTTTGCCTTTTTTCGATAAGCTCATGACGACAACTTAACCTTATGTATTCCGTGTTAAGTTAATGGCCGGTTTTTACTCTGGCTTTTTCCTTTATGAGTCTCGTGTTTTCATGATGGATTAATTAATCTGCTAAAGATGGTGCGTATCGCAAACGCGCCGTTTGAGCGATTGGGACACATTTTTATACAGATAAATGAAATTACACGATCAAAAGCTCCGCAAATTGGGCTTAGCTGTTATTCAGGTGGAAGCGCAGGCGATTGCCGCGTTGGCCGGCCAAATTAATGACGATTTTGTGCTCGCCTGCAAATTAATGTTCAATTGTAACGGTCGTGTTGTGGTTACCGGCATGGGTAAATCAGGGCATATTGCCGGTAAAATTGCCGCAACGTTGGCTAGTACCGGAACGCCCGCTTTTTTTGTGCATTCGGGCGAAGCCAGTCATGGCGATTTGGGCATGATTACCCGGCAGGATGTTGTTCTGGCTTTGTCGAATTCGGGAGAAACCGAAGAAGTTCTGACAATATTGCCTATTATTAAACGGCTGGGCGTACCTTTAATAGCGATGACCGGCAATCCGGATTCAACGCTGGCTAAGTTTGCTACTACCCATATCAACGTGGCTGTTGAGCAAGAAGCTTGTCCGCTGGGGCTTGCACCTACCTCCAGCACCACGGCGGCATTGGTAATGGGAGACGCGCTGGCGGTTTCGTTGCTTGAAGCGCGCGGTTTCACCCGCGATGACTTTGCTTTGTCCCATCCCGGCGGCAGTTTGGGCAAGCGATTGTTGTTAATGGTCGGCGATATTATGCATACCGATGAAAAAATGCCTTCAGTGCCGGAGTCGGCGCTTATCAGTCATGCCTTGCTGGAAATGACCGAGAAAAAGTTGGGTATGACGGCGATTGTCGATGCGGAAAAACGCGTTACCGGCATTTTTACCGATGGCGATTTGCGGCGGATGTTGAGCAAAAATCTTGATGTACATAAGACCGCTATTACAGAAGTCATGACCTCGAATTGTGCGGTTGTTTCGGCCAATATGCTGGCCGCTGAAGCGATGCAAATTATGGAGCGTAAAAAAATTAATGCATTAATTGTTGTTGATGAGCAGCACCGGGCGATAGGCGCGTTGAATATGCATGACCTGATTCGGGCGGGAATCGTATGATGACCGATATACAGCACGATTTGGCTGTCTTGGAAAAAGCCAGAAAGCTCAAATTGTTGATTCTGGATGTGGATGGCGTATTAACCGATGGCCGGTTGTTTTTCGATAACGAAGGCAACGAATACAAGTCGTTTCATGCGCGGGACGGTCACGGTATCAAATTGTTGCGGCAGACCGGTGTCGAGGTTGCGGTTATTTCCGGGCGTAAATCAAACTCGGTTGCGCTACGTATGAAAAATCTGGGTATCGAACATGTATATCAAGGACATGAAAATAAAATCGCCGCATTTAACGAGATTATTGAGCTTATGGGGATAACGCACGAGCAAGCGGCGCATGTCGGCGATGATTTGTTGGATTTGCCGATAATGGTCAGGGTAGGCTTGGCGATTGCGGTTAATGATGCGAACTTTGCGGTTAAGCAGCGCGCCGACTGGTGTACTTCATTGCCTGGCGGACAAGGTGCGGTCAGGGAGGTCTGCGATTTTATCATGCAGGCGCAAGGACATTTTGACGATGTCTTGAGTGCGTATCTGGCCTGACAGAAAATGATCAAGCTAAATGGAAACTACAGTTATCTGTACCTGATCATTATTGCGATAATGAGTTGGTGGCTGGTTAAATTGACCGGTTCGGATGAGCCTAATCTTATAACGGTTCCAGCGCATAGTCCGGATTATTTCAGTAAGGGCTACACGAAATGGGAAATGAGCGATCTTGGCAAGCAAAAAAGCAAATTGATTGCTGATCAAATGACGCATTACAGCGACGATAGCACCACGCATTTAGTTAATCCAATTATGGCTTTTTATAATGAAAAAACACCGCCGTGGATAATCAAATCGGAAACCGGTATCTTGTCTGCCGATGGTAAGGATCTGTTGTTAAATGGTAAGGTTTATGTTGACAGGGCTTCGGCGCCGGGCGTCAAGGAGCTTAATATTTATACCTTCAACTTAAAAGTAAAGCCGGAAACCAGTTATGCGGAAACGGACGCCTGGGCAGAGCTGATCAGCTTGCCGAACTGGACGACAGGCGTCGGCATGAAACTGGTTTTTGCGGAACCGATTCATCTGGAATTGCTCTCTCATGTGAAAGGTAGTTATGAAACAAAATAAACAATCTCGCCGCTACGGATTACTTGGAAGTAGCTGCTGTTTACTATTATTGACGCTTTATAGTGTGGGCGTTCGCGCTTTGGAAAGCGATAGCGATCAGCCGATAATTATCGACTCGAATACGGCGACTTATGATGATGTAAAGGCTATCAGCACTTATACCGGGGATGTGATTTCAATTCAGGGGAGTATTCGGGTGAACTCGGATAAGCTGGTAGTTTATTTTGTAAATGGTGAGGCCGATAAGCTGGTGTTTACCGGTAATCTTGCAAAATTTAAACAAACGCCTAACGTGGGTGCGCAGGATATAACCGGCGAAGCGTTAACAGGTGAGTTCTATCCTAAAAAGAATTTATTGATTTTGATCGATAAAGCCACCGTCTGGCGAGAGACTGGGGCTTATTCCAGTGATTTTATTGAATACGATCTTAAAACCTCGCTGGTCAAGGCAGGAGAAAAAGAAACGGATAACAAACGCGTTCATGTGGTATTGCAACCGAAAGGTAAAGAACAGCCGCCGGCTTCAGGGCAGCCGACCGTAAAGACTGATAACAAATAATAAAACGCAGAGCATAAGATACAGCATGTTCTTTTTACCTTTTATTCTTAAATATGACCAGACTAGCCGCAAAACAGCTGATTAAAAACTACAATAAACGCAACGTAGTTAACGGTGTTTCACTGCATGTCGATACCGGTGAAGTCGTCGGTTTACTGGGGCCGAACGGCGCCGGAAAAACCACCAGCTTTTATATGATGGTAGGCCTGATTAAAGCGGATGAAGGTGAGATTACCTTGGATTCACAGGTTATCACTCATCATCCGATGCATCTGAGAGCTCAATTAGGAATAGGTTACCTACCTCAGGAACCGTCGGTTTTTCGAAAGCTGAGTGTGGCGGATAACTTGCGTGCAGTATTGCAAATTCGTGCCGATTTAACCGAGGGGCAGGCGGAATTGGTGATTGAGGAATTATTGCAAGAGTTTCATATCCTGCATCTTCGCGACCAAGCTGCCTTAGGGTTATCGGGCGGTGAGCGGCGGCGCGTCGAAATTGCCAGGGCATTGGCGACCAATCCTCAATTTATATTGCTGGATGAGCCTTTTGCCGGCGTTGACCCGATATCGGTAGACGATATAAAAAAAATCATAGAGCATTTGAAAGAACGCGGCATTGGTGTATTGATTACCGAGCATAATGTCAGGGAAACACTAGGCATTTGTGACCGGGCGTATATACTTAACGACGGCAGAGTGATTGCGGAAGGCGGGGCCGAAGCAATTGTTGCCAATAAGGAAGTGCGTAAAGTTTATTTAGGTGATAATTTTAGTCTTTAAACATAATTAAGGTGTGAGGTTAAAGGTGCAGGTACAAGATTAAAAGAGTTTTTTAATCCTACGCCTTTAGCTTTTAGCTTTTAATCTTTAGTCTTTAATCATAATGAAACAATCCTTACATCTTCGACTGGGTCAACAACTGGCGATGACGCCGCAATTGCAGCAGGCGATCAAGCTGTTGCAGATGTCGACATTAGAGTTGCAGCAGGAAATTCAGCAGGCGCTTGAGTCTAATATGATGCTGGAAGTTAATGAGGAAGAAAGCGCTGTTCAGGAAGCCGAAATCACGCCGGAGAAAAAAATCGATAATTCGGATTTGCTAACCAGTCAAGGTTCGCAAACTGATATACCGGACGAGTTACCTATTGATTCTTCCTGGGATGATGTCTATGAATACGCAATGGAATCGGGTTCCAATTCTGCCGAGACTGTTGAATTCGAAACCCAGCGCAGTAAATCCTCGACCTTGCTCGATCATTTGTTATGGCAAGTCGAGCTGACTTCGTTCTCAGAGCGCGATCATGCTATTGCAATGGCTATTATCGACTCGATCAATGAAGACGGCTACCTGATCAGCAGTCCTGAAGAAATCTTTCAAGGCTTGCAGGGCCAGTTGGACGACTTGGATTTCGATGAAGTGAATGCGGTATTGCATAGGGTGCAGAACTTTGACCCGGCCGGCGTTGCCGCGATTGATTTAAAAGATTGTTTGAGACTACAAATACAGCAATTGCCGGAAGCTACTCCCTATAAAGAAGAAGCTCTGACGCTTGTTACCCGCTACCTGGATTTGTTGGCTACGCACGAACAGTCTAAATTGATGCGTAAACTGGGTGTGACAGAACGGCAATTGGACGAGGTGGTGGCGTTGATAAGAACTCTTGATCCGAAGCCGGGGGCGCAGATACAGGATTCGGATTCCGAATATGTGATCCCCGATGTTTACGTGGTCAAGCAAAACGATAAATGGCAGGTTAACCTGAATCCCGATATAGCGCCTAAATTACGCATCAATCCGTTTTATTCAGGCATGATAAAAAGAGCGGATAACAGCAAAGATAATGCCTGCATGAAAGATCATTTGCAGGAAGCGAGATGGTTTATCAAAAGTCTTCAGAGCCGTAACGATACCTTGTTGCGTGTCGCCCGGTGTATCGTGGAAAAACAGACCGGGTTTCTTGAGCACGGTTCCATTGCCATGAAGTCAATGGTATTAAGAGATATTGCCGAAGAACTGGAATTACACGAGTCGACTATCTCCAGAGTGACCACGCAAAAATTTATGCATACCCCCAATGGTATCGTCGAATTCAAGTATTTTTTTTCCAGTCATGTTTCAACAGAAGGGGGAGGAGAATGTTCATCCACAGCCATAAGGGCGTTTATTAAAGAGCTAATCAGCAATGAAAATCTGGCAAAACCGTTAAGTGATAGTAAAATAGCCGAGCTATTAAAAGAAAAGGGCATTAATGTTGCTAGAAGGACAATTGCCAAGTATCGTGAAGCGATGCTTATTTCATCATCAAGTCAGCGCAAGCGCATTTTATAACGCGGCCTGACCAACAAAAAAACAATCATTATTAAGGAGTTTATCCCATGCAAGTCATCGTAACCGGCCATCATCTTGAAGTAACCGACGCTTTAAAAGCACACACCGATTCAAAATTTGAAAAATTAGCACGTCATTTTGATAATGTTACCGATGTGCATGTTATTTTAAGCGTGGAAAAATTAATTCAAAAGGCTGAAGCAACGTTGCAATTGAGCGGCGCTAAATTATTTGCCGAAGATCATCAGGACGATATGTATGCGGCGATTGATAACATGGTTGATAAATTGGATCGTCAAATTATCAAGCATAAAGAAAAAACCGGCCAGCATAGATAAAAAATAGGCGAAAGGTTCAAGGCGAAAGGTGTTTGCACCTTGAGCCTTGTTCTTTGTACCTCTGTTATGAAACTATTAATTGTCAGCGGTCTTTCCGGTTCGGGTAAAAGTATCGCCTTGGATACATTGGAGGATTGCGGTTACTACTGTATCGACAATTTACCCGTGACCTTGCTGGAAGATTTTATCAACCATGTCATGCTGGTGGATAAACTTACCTATGCCAAGACAGCCATAGGCATTGATGCCAGAAACCAGAGTGAAAGCTTAGCCAATTTCTCCGATAGCCTGGAGCTAATACGCAGCAAACAGATTGATTGTGAAATCATCTTCATGCAGGCCGAAGAATCTACCTTATTGAAGCGTTACAGCGAGACGCGGCGGCGGCATCCGTTAACGGACTCAAATATACCGCTACGAGAAGCGTTAAAGATTGAAAAAGAAATGCTGATTCCGGTTGCCAAGCATGCCAGCGTGATCATCGATACCAGCCGGACGCATTATCACCAGTTGCGTGAACTTATCCGCGATCAGGTTGGCGAACGGCATGTCCGGCATATTTCCTTACAGTTTCAATCGTTTGGTTTTAAGCATGGCGTGCCGTTGGATGCCGATTTTGTGTTTGACGCCCGCTGCTTGCCGAATCCCTATTGGGTTCCTGAATTGCGGGGATTAACAGGAAAAGATCAGCCGGTAATCGATTTTCTTAAGGATCAAGAATTGGTTGCAGAGTTTTTTAAGGATATTACAGCGTTTCTTGAGCGCTGGGTGCCCAGGTTTGAGGCTGAAGGACGCAGCTACTTGACCGTTGCCATCGGTTGTACGGGCGGCCAGCATCGCTCGGTTTATCTGGCGGATGCCTTCGGCAGAGGGTTCAAAGGTCCTTTCTTAAATGTAATTGTCCGTCATCGGGAATTGCAATAAGCTTTTTCTTTGAAATTCATCTTTTTATGATATTGATGAATAGAGACATTGCATAGCAATATCTCTATATCGGCCTTATTTCAACGATAGCGTTTCAGCTCTGCCCACCATTTCAATGGACAGTTTGTCTTCTTTAGACAGCCAGCCTATGGCGCGCTGGACATCATTTTTATTAATACCTGTTTCAGTGGTAACTTTATTTACGCTGGATGGTCCGTTTTTATCCAGATAGTTCCAGAGTATTCCTGCTGCATCGCCGATTGTATTAGACATGGTGGTCACCTTTAGCTTGGATTGTTGGGTTAAGAGGTCTTGGTTTGATGCTCGGGAAGCACAATATTTAATTCCAGTGTTTCCTGAGTGTCGTTTTGTTCGAAATTAACGGATATAGCATCTTGGTCTACGTTAACGTATTTCCGAATAACTTCCAGTAATTCTTTTTGCAATTGAGGAAGGTAAGACGGTTGATTTCTGGAACTGCGCTCGTGAGCAACCAGGATTTGCAGCCGTTCCTTGGCAAGCGATGCCGAGCTGGTTTTAGAGGTTCTAAAATAATCCAGTAAACTCATTATCTTCTCCCGAACAGCTTCCCAAACAGGCCTTTCTTATCATCAATGAAGCGATGGGGCCTGTCTTCACCTAGATAGCGGGCAACAATATCCGCATAGGCTTGGCCGGCGTCGCTTTTTTCGTCGAGAATAACGGGGGTGCCTGAGTTTGACGCATTTAGCACCGATTTTGATTCAGGAATAACGCCCAATAAATGCAACGATAAAATTTCTTGTACGTCATCCACGCTTAACATCTCGCCTAACTTCACCCTGTCCGGTGAATAACGCGACAGCAGCAAGTATTCCTTGATGGGTTCTTGGTTTTGTTCGGCTCTGCGTGATTTGCTGGATAAAATACCTAGCATGCGGTCGGAGTCTCGCACCGAAGAGACTTCGGGATTGGTCACAATAAAAGCGTCATCGGCAAAATACATCGCCAAATGAGCGCCTTTTTCGATGCCGGCCGGAGAGTCGCAGACGATGTATTTAAAATCTTTTTTCAGTTCATCCAGAATTTTGCCTACGCCTTCCTGACTCAGGGCGTCTTTATCCCGAGTCTGCGAAGCAGGCAGAATGTAAAGCTGATTGCAGTTTTTATCGCGTATCAAGGCTTGGTTAAGAGTCGCTTCGCCGTTGATGACGTTGACAAAATCATAAACAACGCGGCGCTCGCAACCCATAATCAAATCCAGGTTACGCAAGCCCACATCAAAATCGATGACCGCTGTTTTGTGACCTCTTTTTGCAAGCCCCGTGGCTATAGCGGCGCTTGTGGTTGTTTTGCCAACGCCACCTTTACCCGATGTTACGACTATGATTCGTGCCACAAATTTTTCCTCCAAAGAGCGATATAAGTTAAATATCTTTAATAACTAAAGCATGGTTTTGTAAATAGATTTGGACGGGCTGGTTAGGAACAGTGCCGTTCAAGTCTTCGCTGATTTTGTAATTCCCGGCAATCGAAATAAGCTCAGCTTGTAAATCGAAACAGAAAATACGTGCTTCTGTATTGCCTTGCACACCCGCCAAGGCACGGCCCCTTAGCGAACCATAGACATGGATATTGCCTTCGGCCATGATTTCGGCTCCGGCACTGACTTGGGCCAAAATAACCAAGTCACCTTCAGCATAAATGCGTTGACCTGAACGGACAGGCTGAGTAATCAGCGTACTGATAGCCGCAACAAATTGTGGCTCGGCTATCTGTTCAGGTTCAGGGGTTTGCTGCTTTTGCGTTTCAAAAGATGCCGTAGTGCTATGGCCGGAATGTATAGGAATGCCAAGTTCCAGGGCCTGTTGATTTTGTTGCGTAGTGCCGCTGCGTATTCCTATCGGTAATAAGCCCAGCTTGCGGATGATGCCGGTCAATTCCGTAACATCAATATCGAGGTCGAGCTTATTCACTTCCTGCAAGTCGAATACCAGCGGCGAGTTTTTAAAAAATTCAGGTGCCTGATGGATTTTTTCTTGTAATTGTTGCTCTATGATAACGATGTCGTTACTGGTTAAAACCAAAACAGGCACAGAAAAAGAGCTGCTTTTAAATTCCAGTACCGGGGAGTGATGAGCGTTCTGTTGAGAGTCTGTTGACATCCGTTAAATCTGGTTAGCCGGGAATTGCATCGATTCTAACATTGCTGATAAAAAAAATCATTTTTACCGTGACGGTAAATGTCTTTGTAATCGCCTTTTAGATGTCTCAGTGATCGGATATTTTATCCTGATGACGGCAGATGGTTCGGCGTTGTCTGGCAATAAGCCTTTAAAAATGGTCTTGTTTGTCAAAACCATTTGTTTTATAAGGTGTTTGCGCTGTTGATTATACGCTCTTAACTTGCAATCCGCAGCATTATCCTTTAACTTAAGCTTACATCCGTAAAGGCTAGGGGTGCTTTCTTGTCGCCATGCATTGCATGAACGAGAAGGCTGAGAAAAACCCTTTGAACCTGACCCTGGTTAATGCCGGCGTAGGAAAGCCCTGGCTTCCCTGCGCCTTATTGTTTTATTGTTGGAGATAAACATGAGCGCCGTCCTTAAAGAAGTTACGTCTACTGAATCCAGTAGCGTAAAGATCGATTCCTATCCTGCATCGGAGAAAGTATATGTTCAAGGCAGCCGCCCCGACATACGCGTTCCGATGCGCAAAATTACCTTATCCGACACCCCGCTGCATTTCGGCGCGGAAAAAGGCGCGGAAAAAAATCCGCCGCTTTATGTCTACGATACCTCCGGTGTTTATACCGACCCTAATGTCGAAGTCGACTTGAAAAAAGGCCTCGGCGCTATCCGTTCTGCCTGGATCGGAGAACGGGACGACACCGAAGAATTGTCCGGCCCCAGCTCGGAGTTCGGCCGTCAACGTCTTGAAGATCCCGCGACCGCCGAGCTGCGCTTTGAGCATATCCGCAAGCCGCGCCGGGCCAAAGCCGGAAAAAACGTGTCGCAAATGCATTATGCCAGACAGGGCATCATCACGCCGGAGATGGAATTCATCGCCATCCGTGAGAACCAAAAAATGGAGGAAATGCGCCATCTATGGAAAGACCAGCATCCCGGCGATTCGTTCGGCGCATCGATTCCGGATGTGATTACCCCTGAATTCGTTCGCGACGAAGTTGCCAGAGGCCGGGCGATTATTCCGTGCAACATCAACCATCCCGAGCTGGAGCCGATGATTATCGGCCGTAACTTCCTGGTTAAAATCAACGGCAATCTGGGCAACTCGGCGGTGACTTCGTCCATCGAGGAAGAAGTTGAGAAAATGCTTTGGGGCATTCGTTGGGGCGGCGATACCATCATGGATTTATCGACCGGTAAAAACATCCACGAAACCCGCGAGTGGATTTTGCGCAACTCGCCCGTGCCTATCGGCACCGTGCCGATCTATCAGGCTCTGGAAAAAGTTAACGGCAAAGCCGAAGACCTGACTTGGGAAATTTTCCGCGATACGTTGATCGAGCAAGCCGAGCAGGGCGTGGATTACTTTACCATTCATGCCGGGGTGCGCTTGCATCATGTGCCGCTGACCGCAAAACGGATGACCGGTATCGTCTCGCGCGGCGGCTCGATCATGGCGAAATGGTGTTTGGCGCATCACACCGAGAGCTTCTTGTACACGCATTTTGAAGAGATCTGCGAAATCATGAAAGCCTATGATGTGGCGTTTTCATTAGGCGACGGCCTGCGTCCGGGGTCAATCTACGACGCTAACGATGCGGCGCAGTTCGGCGAACTGGAAACGTTGGGCGAATTGACCAAAATCGCCTGGAAGCACGACGTGCAAACCATGATCGAAGGCCCCGGCCATGTGCCGCTGCATATGATCAAGGTCAACATGGACAAGCAATTGGAAGAATGCGGCGAAGCGCCTTTTTACACCTTAGGACCGCTGACCACCGATATTGCGCCCGGCTACGATCATATTACCTCGGCGATAGGCGCGGCCAATATCGGTTGGTACGGTTGCGCGATGCTCTGTTACGTGACCCAAAAAGAACATTTGGGCTTGCCGAACAAGCAGGATGTCCGCGAAGGTATCGTGACATACAAAATCGCCGCCCATGCCGCCGATTTGGCTAAAGGCCATCCCGGCGCGCAGGCGCGGGATAACGCGATGTCCAAGGCGCGTTTTGAATTTCGTTGGGAAGACCAATTCAACATCGGCCTCGATCCTGAAAAAGCCCGCGAATTCCACGACGAAACCCTGCCGAAAGAATCCGCCAAAGTCGCGCATTTTTGCTCAATGTGTGGACCGCATTTCTGCTCGATGAAAATCAGTCAGGATGTGCGCGATTATGCGGCCGAAAAAGGCATTAAAGAAGAAGAGGCTCTACTAAAAGGCATGGATGAAAAATCCAAGCAGTTCCTTGAAGAAGGCGCCGACATTTACCACAAAGTCTAGGAATATGAAGCCCTTCTCTTAACAGGGAAGGGCTTCAATTTATTTATTCATCTCGTACAACCCCTCGCGTCACATTACTACATTGCTCTTGCGCCGTTATTAGAAAAGAGTTTTTCTTGGGCGCGAATAATAACTCCTATACACTTAGCCAAAATTAATAACCATCGGAAATAAGGCAAACACAATGGGAGCTTATCGGCACATTTTATTGGCCGTGGATTATTCCGGGCATAGCGGAACAGTTGCCCAACGAGCAAAAGATTTGGCGGCAAAACATCAGGCCAAATTGAGCATTATTCATGTGCTGGATAATATCCCGATGCCCGATACCGGTTACGGCACAGTGATTCCGCTAGCTGAAGATTCAGGCTACGCGCTGCTTGAAGCAGAGAAAACCCGGTTGATAGAGATCGGCGAGCCGTTGGCTGTTGCCCCGGCTAATCGTTGGATGATTTGGGGAGCGCCCAAACAGGAGATTGTCCGGCTTGCCGAGCAGGAACAGATCGATTTAATCGTGGTCGGTTCCCATGGCCGGCATGGTCTTTCGCTATTGTTAGGATCGACGGCAAATAGCGTTCTGCATTACGCCAACTGCGATGTGCTGGCGGTTCGGCTGTCGGATGATCAGTTTTAATTGCTATACGGATTAGGCAGGGGCCGCCAAAGCAGGTGATTGACCCAAAGATTATAACCAACATAGCGCGGCCGGAAGATGCCGCGAAAATGTTACAAATGCCATTCAACGCCTACCTCCGTAGAATACCCGTTTACCTCCCACTTTAATAAACTCAGTTACAGAACTTTATTATGTTTAATCGTCTCACTATTAAAAACCGCTTGCTTTTGATTGTAGCTTTTTCGGCCGTTCTCGTGATTACGTTGGGTGCGCTCGGTTTGGTCGGCATGCACAAAACCAATGGCGGTTTAAAAACCGTTTATCTTGATAGAGCCGTTCCTTTAGCGGACCTTTCTGAAATTAAGGCCAGGCAACTCGATACCCGCTTGAAGATTGCCCATATCTTTGCTTTTCCCGATGAAAAGGATAGAAACCTGAAAATAATAAATGCCAATACTGCTGTTATTAACAGTATATGGGATGAGTACATGAAAACTTATCTCACGGAGGAAGAAAAAATATTGGCGGATAAATTTTCTATTATTAGGAATAAGTATTTTGCCGAGGGTTTGAATCCGGCTATTGAATTGATCAAAGCAGGCAATAACGAAAAATTGGCGGCTCATATTCGCGAAACAATGCGGCCAATAAATCTTTCCGTTCTTGAAAATATAGATGCGTTAATAAAGTTACAAAAAGATATCGCCAAACAAGAATATGACGCTGCGCAAAGCCGTTATCAATTGCTGCTGGATGCTGCAATAGCCATCGTTATTATCGGTTTGATAATCCTGAGCTCGATTGGAATCACGTTGATTCGCGGCATCTCCGGATCACTGAAATCGGCACAGCAGGTGGCCGCGGCGATAGCAATCGGCGATTTGAATTCCAGCATCGATGTCGAGCAAAAAGATGAAATAGGCGAATTGCTGCATTCGATGAAGCTTATGCAAGACTCTATTAATAATTTTGTCCAGGCCCAGGCCGACATGGCGCGCAAACATGCACAAGGCTGGATTCACCAACAGATGGATGCGGCCCAGTTTCCAGGCACTTACGGCAAAATGGCAAAAGAACTGAATGAACTGGTAGCGAGTCACGTTGCGGTAAAAATGCAAGTCGTCGATATTGTCGGTCAATATGCCAAAGGCGATTTTTCTCGGGATATGGATCGCTTGCCGGGCGATAAAGCCAAGGTGACCGCCGCTGTAGACGGCGTTAAAGCAGCCCTGCTTGCGGTAAGTAGTGAAATTAAAGACATCGTAGACGCCGGGGTTCAAGGTGATTTCTCTTATCGTGTCGACAGTGACAATTTCGAATTTATGTTTAAGGATATTTTGAATAACCTTAATAGACTAAGCGAAACCTGCGATTTAGGTTTCGGCGACGTCGAACGCGTTGTCAAAGCGTTGGCCGACGGCGATTTAACTCAGACCATCAGTAATGACTATCCCGGTACTTTCGGCCAAGTTAAGGAAGCGGTTAATGTTACGGTGGAAAACCTCAAAGACATGCTTGGCAAAATCCAGGAAGCCTCTACTACCATTGGTACCGCGTCTAAAGAGATCGCTGCCGGCAATAATGACTTGTCGTATCGTACCGAAGAGCAGGCGGCCAGCCTGGAAGAAACCGCCGCCAGCATGGAAGAGCTGACCTCTACCGTGCAGGCCAATAGCCAAAACGCCAAGCACGCCAATCAGCTAGCGGTCGGCGCAACGGACATTGCCGGTAAAGGGGTTCAGGTTGTCGGTCAAGTTGTCTCAACCATGGAAGAAATTAATGAATCTTCGCGCAAGGTTGTCGACATTATTTCGGTGATAGACGGTATCGCTTTTCAAACTAATATTCTTGCGCTCAATGCCGCAGTGGAAGCGGCTCGCGCCGGCGAACAAGGCCGGGGCTTTGCGGTGGTGGCTGTCGAGGTGCGTAACCTCGCCCAGCGCGCCGCTGCGGCTGCCGCGGAAATCAAAGGCTTGATCGGCGATTCGGTGGAAAAGGTTGAAGACGGCACCAAGCTGGTTGCTCACGCCGGTAAAACCATGGAAGAGATCGTTAGCGCAATCCGTAGCGTGACGGTCATCATGTCCGAAATCAGCGCCGCGTCGATGGAGCAAACCTCCGGCATCGAACAGGTTAATCAAGCTATCGGCCAAATGGACGACGTGACCCAACAAAACGCCGCATTGGTAGAGCAAGCCGCGGCCGCAGCGGAGTCGTTGGAAGAACAAACGCAAAGCCTTGCCGTTGCAGTGGCGCATTTTAAATTGGAGGGCGGCAGCTTGCAGAATTTTAGCGGCATTGCCAATGCCGTGCCGGTGCGTGCCGTTAGTAAAACCAGCATAAAAAGTTTGCCTGCCAAGAAAGAGACTTATCAAAATACGCCCATACCCGATAACGTCGGCATAGACTTGGATAAGGCGATGGAGAAACATTCCGAGTGGAAGGTGAAGCTTCGTACCGCCATATCAAAACGCGAAGAAATGGATGCGGCAACGATTTCAAGAGACGATTGCTGTGATTTCGGCAAATGGTTGCATAACGACGTTAAGTCTCACCTTGCCCATCAGGCGAGTTATTCGGATTGTGTGTCCAAACACGCAGCCTTTCATATCGAGGCGGGAAGAGTTGCTAATGCGATCAATGCAAAAAAATATAGCGAGGCGGAAACAATGCTGGGTAACGGATCCGCGTTCGTTTCCGCGTCAACGGCAGTCGGGGTTGCAATCATGCGCTTGAAGAAAGATTTCAACGCTCCGGCAAGCGCTCCTGTGCTTAAGTCGAAACCTCAAGTTGTGACAGTAAGTGGTGATGAGTGGGAAGAGTTTTAATAGATCAGGAGCGGCTAGAGTCGGCCGCCCTTTTTGCATGGTCTATTTTTTGTTTAAAGCCTGTTTTGCCTGATCCCATAAGGCATCCAACTCGGCCAGTTCGCAGTCTTTCAGGTTCAGGCCGGAAGCTTTAACCTGTTGTTCTATGTGCTGGAAACGCCTGGAGAATTTCTTAGTGCTTTCCTTGAGCGCGACTTCGGCATTGACGTTTAAATGACGGGCCAGATTAACCGCAACCAGCAATAAATCGCCGATTTCCTCCTGAATATGCGCCTGATCGCCGGATTCCCAGGCTTCTTTAACCTCGTCCAGTTCTTCCAGCACTTTATCGAAAACCGGCAACGCATCCGGCCAGTCAAAGCCGTGGTTGGCGGCGCGATCCTGTATTTTTTCGCACTCGATCAATGCCGGCAGACTGCGAGCTACGCCCGATAACACGCTGTCTTCTTCCTCCGGTTTGCGTTTCTTCTGCCGCTCGACGGCTTTTTCTTGTTCCCAGGCCTGATGACGTTCTTCATCGGTGGCGAACACCGCATGGGCAAATACATGCGGATGGCGGCGGATCAGCTTGTCGCAAATGCCCGCCGAAACTTGTTCAAAGTTAAATAGTCCCCGTTCCTCGGCGATTTGGGAATGGAATGCCACCTGTAACAGCAAATCGCCTAATTCCGAACGCAGATCCTCAAAGTCATTGCGTTCAATCGCATCGACGACTTCATAGGCTTCTTCAATCAAATACGGAATCAGGCTGGTGAAATCCTGTTTGAGGTCCCAGGCGCAGCCCTGTTCAGGGTGGCGGAGACGCGACATGATGTCTAATAGCTCTTGGGTGTGTTTTAGCATGAATAGCTTATTGGAGAGGTGAGTGGATGAATAACGGGACGCGGATGCCAAAAGTAGACGCCGGCTGCAAGCACAGGTTCTCTGTAATCAAAGCGACGCTGATCGAACGGATTTATAGAGAGACTTAAAAAGCTTATCTGTGTTTATCAGTCAAATCCGTGGCATCCGTGTCCCGTTATATTAAAAACAACTAAAACGAAGAACCGAAATTCTCGCGGTAGCGTTCCTTGAAACTGTTCATATCGAACGAGTGATTTTGGGTGCCGTTATTTTCAATTTTGATGGCGCCCAGCAATGAGGCAACCCTGCCGGTAATTTCCCAGCCCAAGTCGTTCATCAAACCGTATAACAGTCCGGCACGATAGGAATCGCCGCAACCCGTCGGGTCAAGTATCGCTTTGGGTTTTGCCGCGGGAATAGTGATGCATTCGCCGCGGGTGTAAATCTGGGAACCTTTGCCGCCCAAAGTAATGATTAGCGCTTCAACCCGTTCCGCCATTTGTTCCAGCGACAAGCCGGTGCGTTCCTGCATCAACTCGGATTCGTAGTCATTCAAGGTTACCCAAGTTGCCTGGTCCAGGAACTTGAGCAGCTCTTCGCCGTTAAACATCGGCATGCCTTGGCCCGGATCGAAAATAAAAGGTATATCCTGTTCGACGAATTGCTCGGCATGCAATTGCATGCCTTCCTTGCCATCCGGCGATACGATGCCGATGCTGATTTTTTTGTCGGCAGGTACCGAATTCAAATGCGAAAAATTCATGGCGCCGGGATGGAAAGCGGTAATTTGATTGGCTTCTTCATCGGTAGTGATATAAGCCTGACCGGTATAGCTATTGTCCAGGATTTTAATATATTCGCTGGACAATTGGTTTTGCGCCATCCATTGAGCATAAGGTTCAAAATCGTGTCCGACCGTCGCCATGATTAACGGTTCTTCGCCGAGCAATTTCAAGTTATAGGCAATGTTACCGGCGCAACCGCCGTATTCGCGGCGCATGACCGGCACCAGGAACGATACATTCAGGATATGGATCTTTTCCGGCAAAATGTGATGTTTGAATTTATCATGAAAAACCATGATGGTGTCGTAAGCCATAGACCCACATATTAATGCGCTCATTGTGTTCCTCTTAATTGCTAGGGATGGTGATGCCGTAGACTGTCGGAACAGTTACGGCTAAAGTAAAATTAATGCCCAGGTTATTGCCGCCCAAGCTAGTGACATCATAACCGCAGCAGAGCCAATATCCTTGGCGCGGCCGGATAATTCGTGATGCTCAAGACCTACTCTGTCGACTACCGCCTCTACCGCTGAATTTAACAATTCAACCAGCATGACTAAAACGATACTGCCGATTAACAACAGTTTTTCGATATTGGTTTGTCCCAGCCAGATTGCCAGCGGAGTAGTTACTACAAACAGGATAACTTCCTGCCTGAATGCTTCTTCATGGGTCCAGGTTGCTTTAAACCCGGCAACAGAGAAAAAACACGCATTGATCAAGCGTTTAAAGCCTTTTGCATTTTGGTTTGCCATATTTGTTACGAAATTTGTTATTTAAAAAAGTAAATATTACACAGATGTGTGTCAGCTTCGTTACAAAGTGGATAAAACCGGGTTATTGCTCGATCGTTTGTTGATAAGCGGCGGCATCCAGCAGTGCGTCCAGCTCAGCCAAGTTATCCGCTTTTATGCAAAACAGCCAAGTTTTGTAAGCGTCATCATTGACCTGCTCGGGCGCGTCGATCAAAGACTCGTTGATAGCAACCACTTCGCCGCTAACCGGGCTGAACAAATCGGACGCGGTTTTAACCGATTCGACGACAGCGCATTGCTCTTGCGCGGCGACTTGGCGGCCCAGTTCCGGCAGCTCAATATAAACCAAATCGCCTAATTCTTGCTGCGCAAAATCGGTTATACCGACGCGGACGATATTATCATTCTCCGCCTTAGCCCATTCGTGGGTTTTTGCGTACTTTAAGTTATCCGGTAAGTCGCTCATGATGATCCTTATAGGGTTAGTTAGTTTATTTTTTAAGGATAACGTGCAATTTTTTAAAAACAACAAAAAAATGCATTTCCGAATAGAAATCTTATACCATGAATAAATCCTTACATTTTGTTATTGGTCCCATGAAAGTTCTGTTAATCGCCTGTTTATTTATTCTCAATATTACCGCCGCTTTCGCGGATGACGATGACGATAAGCCGGCCGCCAAACTCCCGAATAATCCCGTAGCGCTGGGAACCGTCTCATTGTCCGCTAAAGCCCAGACGCTATCAGGCTTACAAACGATAACGCTGACGGCTGTCAGCCATCATCCTGAATTTACCGCTTACGGCAAGGCAGTCAACATACAGCCGTTAGTCGACTTGCGGCATCGGTATTTGCTGACCTTATCCGAGCGCGGCGGCGCTGCCGCAAGGTTTCAACAGGCTGAGCAAAACATTAAGCGCCAGCAGGATTTGTACCGCGAAGGTGCGACATCGAAGCACAATTTACAAATCCAGCAAGCGCAATGGCAAACCGATAAAGCCCAGGTTGACGCCAGCAGCGTACAAGGCAAGGCCATTCTTGACGAAGCCCGGCTGAACTGGGGCAAGAAACTGGCCGACTGGGCATTAACGGCAAGCGCCGATCCGTTGAGCGGTTTTCTATCCGGCCGGAAAAGACTATTGCATATCACCTTGCCGGTTAACAAACAGCTGGCGAGCGATATTCACAGCATTGACGTCGAAGCCGCAGGCAACCGCAGCACAGCCGGCAAAGCCGAACTGATCTCAATCGCTCCGCAAACCGACAGTACCGTGCAGGGCGAAAGCTATTTTTTCGAAACCGACGGCAACCGCATCAGGACCGGCATGCGCGTTGTGGCCTGGATACCTGAGCAAGATGAAGGCCGTGACGGCGTAATCATCCCCAAATCCGCTGTCGTCTGGTACATGGACCAAGCCTTTGTTTATATCAAAACCGCGGACGAACAATTCAGCCGCCGCGCCATCGATCAATATTCAGTAACTGCCGGCGGTTATTTTGTCGGTAGCGGCCTCAATGGAGGCGAGCAGTTGGTCGTGACCGGCGGGCAGATGCTGTTGTCCGAAGAACTAAGAGGGCAAATCCCGGATGAGGATGATTAAGCCGTAACCGGGGGCTGGATTTATCTCATTTCATGCACAAACAACATTAATCCCAAGGCGGCGTATTGCCGTTATAGGCAACAAAGTTTTCAATTGTTGCATGAGTTTTTGCGCCGGGAGCGTTCTTGGAGGAAGAACCGGAAGATGGCGCTTTCGGCCTTGGCGATTCCACCACACCGGATTCGGCCTGCCATCTGGCAAAAAGCGTAACGTCCTTACCCGCCGGCACAAACTATTTCTTTTTGATAGCGTCCCATCTTGCCCCCAGCGCTTTTGCTTCATCTTTTTGGGCAAAAGGAACATTCAGGTAAATTTTCGAGTTTGGCATTTTATATAGAAGAGATAAGTTTGGTGGAGTGCGTTACTGCATTGTAAATCATGACCAATGCAACAGGGTCGAATAATTTAGGCAGTATAAAGCACGTCGGAAAATGCATGCATTGGATGTGCTAATATGCCATTTCTTAAAGCTGAGTTATAAATCGGCGTTAAATATTTTTCCTCATAATAAAAAACATCTCGCACCATCATGGCCGACAAAAAAAGCCTTTCAGAACGCGACATCTGTACCAAGTACATCACCCCGGCCATTACTGGCGCTGGATGGGATCTGCATAGCCAGATTCGAGAGGAAGTCAGCTTCACCAAAGGGCGCATTATCGTGCGCGGTAAGCTTCATACCCGTGGCGAGCAAAAGCGTGCCGATTACATCCTGTATTACAAGTCGAATATCCCGTTGGCAGTGATCGAAGCCAAGGAAAACGGTCATAGCGTAGGTGCCGGCATGCAGCAGGCTCTGAATTACGCCGAGACCCTCGGTGTGCCGTTTGTGTTCAGTTCCAACGGCGATGCCTTCCTGATGCATGACCGCACCGGACGGGCTGACAAGACCGAGCAAGAGTTGGCGCTCAACGCCTTCCCATCGCCCGCAGAGCTTTGGCAACGCTATTGCCAATGGAAAGGGCTGGAAACGGTGGAAGCATGTCGCACGGTAGAAATGCCGTACTATGATGACGGCACAGGCCGCGCCCCGCGTTACTATCAAGCTAATGCCGTCAATAACACGGTGGAAGCCGTGGCAAAAGACCAGAAGCGTATCCTGCTGGTGATGGCTACCGGCACCGGAAAGACCTACACCGCGTTCCAGATCATTTGGCGATTATGGAAGTCAGGCGCCAAAAAGCGCATCCTGTTTCTGGCCGACCGCAACATTCTGGTCGATCAAACCAAAAACAACGACTTCAAACCGTTTGGCCCGGCGATGACCAAAATCAGCAAGCGCCAGATCGACAAGAGCTATGAGATATACCTGTCCTTATATCAGGCCGTCACCGGCAGCGAAGAAGAGCAGAACATCTACAAGCAGTTCTCGCCGGATTTTTTTGACCTGATTGTGATCGACGAATGCCATCGGGGCAGTGCCGCGGAAGATTCCGCATGGCGCGAGATTCTGGCGTATTTTTCCTCGGCCACCCATGTGGGTTTAACAGCTACGCCTAAAGAAACCAAGGATGTGTCCAGCATTCATTATTTTGGCGATCCTGTCTACAGCTACACGCTGAAGCAAGGCATCGAAGACGGTTTTCTTGCTCCGTATAAAGTGGTGCGCATCGACATAGACAAAGATGTGCAAGGCTGGCGCCCTAGCAAAGGCCAGACCGACAAAAACGGGCAATTGATCGAAGACCGTATTTACAACCAGAGCGATATGGATCGCACGCTGGTGCTGGAAAAGCGCACCGAGCTGGTCGCCAAGAAAATCACCGAATTTCTGGTGGCGACAGATCCCTACGCCAAGACCATCGTGTTCTGCGATGACATCGATCATGCCGAACGCATGCGCCAAGCCTTAGTCAACCTTAACCCGGAGCAGGTCAAGGAAAGCCGTAAATACATCATGCGCATAACCGGCGATGAACTCGAAGGCAAGGCCGAACTGGATAACTTCATCAACCCCGAAGAGCGTTACCCGGTGATTGCCACGACCTCCAAGCTGATGACGACAGGCGTGGATGCGCAAACCTGCAAACTGGTGGTGCTGGATCAGCACATCAAGTCAATGACCGAATTCAAGCAGATCATCGGGCGCGGCACTCGCATCAACGAGGATTACGGCAAATACTGGTTCACCATCATGGATTTCAAAAAGGCGACAGAATTGTTTGCCGACAAGGACTTCGATGGCGAGCCGGTGATGATTTATGTGCCCGAAGGCGGGGATTCGCCCGTGCCGCCCGACAATCAGCCCGAAGAAACCATTCCTGGTGAGCAACAACTTCCCCCCTTTGAAAAAGGGGGGATTGAGGGGGGATTTTCCAAACGCATGAAATACGTCCTCGGCGATGTAACCGTATACATCGTTTCCGAGCGCATCCAATATTACGGACCGGAAGGCAAGCTGATTACCGAATCGCTGAAGGATTACACCCGTTCAACCGTGCGCAAGGATTATTCCTCACTCGACGACTTCCTGCGCCGCTGGAGCAAAGCCGAACGCAAGGCCGCCATCCTGCAAGAGTTGCAAGAACACGGCCTGTTGCTGGAACCGCTGGCCGACGAAGTAGGCAAAGATTTCGATGCCTTCGACCTGATCTGCCACGTTGCCTTTGATCGGCCACCGTTAACCCGCCGCGAGCGGGCCGAGAATGTGAAGAAGCGTAACTACTTTGCCAAATACGGCGAGCAGGCCCGCAAGGTGTTGGAAACCCTGTTGGAAAAATACGCCGATACCGGCATTGAGAACATCGAAGACATCAAAATTCTCACGCTGGACCCATTTAAAAACATGGGTACGGCTAGCGAACTGGTGTCGGCTTTTGGCGGCAAGCCGGCCTATTTGGCAGCTCTTTATGAGCTGGAAGAAAACCTTTACGGATAAATCCCCCCCTAGCCCCCCTTTTTCAAAGGGGGGGTAAATAAACTTTTACAGATACGAAAAATCCACAAATGAGCATTTCCTCTACCATCAAATCCATCCAAGACATCATGCGCAAAGACGTCGGTGTCGATGGCGACGCCCAACGCCTGAGTCAGCTGGTCTGGATGCTGTTTTTAAAAATCTTTGACGACCGCGAAAGCGAATGGGAGCTTTTGCAAGATGACTACCAGTCGCCCCTGCCGGAGCAATACCGCTGGCGCAATTGGGCCGCCAATGCCGAAGGCATGACTGGCGATGCGCTGAAACAGTTTCTCGATAACGACCTGTTCCCCGCCTTGCAGCAACTGGAAGCCAAAGGCGGCGACCAGCGCGCCTATGTGATCCGCTCGGTGTTTGAGGATGCCTACAACTACATGAAATCCGGCCAGTTGATAAGGCAGGTGATCAACAAGATCCAGGAAGGCGTCGATTTCAACAAGGCACAGCAACGCCACCTGTTCGGCGATATGTACGAACAACTGCTGCGCGATTTGCAATCGGCGGGCAACGCTGGCGAATTTTACACGCCGCGCGCCGTGACTGAATTCATGGTGCGCATGGTCAACCCGCGCCTCGGTGAAAAAGTGATGGACCCGGCCTGCGGTACCGGCGGTTTTCTGTCCTGCTCGATAGAGCACATCCGTAAACAGGATGTCTTAACGGTAGACGACGAAGCGCAACTGCAAGCCAACATTTTCGGTATCGAAAAAAAGCCGCTACCGCATTTGCTCTGCACCACCAATATGATCCTGCATGGCCTTGAGGTGCCGAGTAATATTCGCCACGACAACACCTTGGCGCGCCCGTTGATCAGTTGGGAGCCGAAAGATCGTGTCGATGTAGTCGTCACCAATCCGCCGTTCGGCGGCATGGAAGAAGACGGCATAGAAACCAACTTTCCGGCGGCTTTCCGCACCCGTGAAACCGCCGATCTGTTTCTGGTGCTGATCATGCAGCTGCTCAAGGCCGGTGGTCGCGCCGCGCTGGTTTTGCCGGACGGCTTCCTGTTCGGCGAAGGCATCAAAACCCGCATCAAGGAAAAACTGTTGGAAGAATGCAACCTGCACACCATCGTGCGTCTGCCCAACGGGGTTTTTGCGCCCTACACCGGCATCAAGACCAACCTGCTGTTTTTCAGCAAAGGCACGCCGACCCGGCATATTTGGTTTTACGAACACCCGTATCCGCCCGGCGTAAAAAGCTACAATAAAACCAAGCCGATGAAGATTGAAGAATTTGATGCGGAAGCGGCATGGTGGGGCAATGAAACGGACGGCTTCAAACAGCGCGTCGAGAACGAATATGCGTGGAAGGTCAGTCTTGAGGACATCAAGGCGCGAAACTACAACCTCGACTGCAAGAACCCGCATGTCGGCGAGCAGGAAATCCACGATCCCGAAGTGCTGCTGGCGCAATACAACACTATGCAAAATGACATCGCCGCGTTGCGCGGGCAGCTGAAAAGTATTTTGGATGCCGCTTTGAAATCCTATAAATCCCCCCCGGCCCCCCTTTTACAAAGGGGGGAGAGTGCGTTATCTCGAAAGCCCACGCTTTCACAAAGGAGGGAGAGTGCGTTATCTCGAAAGCCCACGCTTTCACAAAGGAGGGAGAGTGCGTTATCTCGAAAGCCCACGCTTTCACAAAGGAGGGAGAGTGCGTTATCTCGAAAGCCCACGCTTTCACAAAGGGGGGAGAGTGAGTTATCCCAAAAGCCCACGCTTTCACAAAGGGGAGAAAAAAAATCCCCCCCTTTGAAAAAGGGGGGCGAGGGGGGATTATGAAATCATACAATCCAGCCCTAAAACCATTTTCCCGCAACTTGCGCAGCAACATGACCGATGCTGAACAGTTGCTGTGGTCAAAATTGCGTCGCAAGCAAATATTGGGCTTGCAGTTTTATCGCCAAAAACCTTTGGCTAACTACATCGTCGATTTTTATTGCGCCGCAGCCAATCTCGTCATTGAACTGGACGGTTCGCAGCATTTCGAAGCGGAGCACCAAATCAAGGATCAGGAAAGGGATCGGGTGTTGGAGTCAATGGGCATACGGGTGTTGCGGTTTGATAACCGTCAGGTATTGACGGAATTGGATGCTGTGATGAGTGTTGTTTTTAGTACGGTTGAAAAGCAAATCCCCCCCAGCCCCCCTTTTACAAAGGGGGGGGATATAGCGTCATCATCAACGTCGGTTTTTGACAAAGAGAAGGATTTCGCAGCAGTACTGACGCAAACAGCACCACCCTTTGAAAAAGGGGAGGATTCCGAAGCGGTACAGGCACAGACAGCACCACAAACAATCCCACCCGTTGAAAAAGGGGAGGATGCCGAAGCAGTACAGATGCAGACAGCACCACAAACAATCCCACCCGTTGAAAAAGGGGAGGATGCCGAAGCAGTACAGATGCAGACAGCACCACAAACAATCCCACCCGTTGAAAAAGGGGAGGATGCCGAAGCGGTACAGATGCAGACAGCACCACGAACATCACCCCCCTTTGAAAAAGGGGGGCAGGGGGGATTTTCAAAAAAGGGTAATTCAGCATGAGCGCCATTCACCAATTGCTGACCGATCATATCGATATCTGGACGGCAGCCGACATCGAGAAAAAATCAGGCCGTGGCCGCAGTTCAGGCAATGCAGCCAGCGTCTATGGAATCAGGAAACTGCGCGAGCTGATCCTGGAACTTGCCGTGCGCGGCAAGCTGGTGCCGCAAGACCCGAACGACGAACCGGCCAGTGAATTGCTCAAGCGTATTCAGGCTGAAAAAGCCAAGCTGATTGCCGAAGGCAAGATTAAGAAAGGCAAACCACTTACGCCAATAACTGACGATGAAAAACCGTTTGATCTGCCACAGGGTTGGGGGTGGACTCGTGTTGCTCATGTCGGTCATGACTGGGGGCAAAAAACACCTGATTCTGATTTCACGTATATTGAAGTATCAGCGATTGATAGCAAGAGCGGAGTTGTTTCCTCTCCAGAATTGGTTAAACCTGAAGATGCGCCTTCACGGGCAAGGAAAATAGTAAAGAAAGACACTGTCATATATTCAACAGTGCGGCCTTATCTTTTAAATATAGCCGTTATAGAGCAGGATTTTTCACCTGATCCTGTCGCAAGTACGGCATTTGCGATTGTCCATCCATTTTGTTCAATGCCATCAAGGTATTTCCTTTGTTTTTTTCGTAGCCCTGTATTCGTGCGTTATGTCGAATCGGTGCAAATGGGAATCGCATATCCTGCGATAAACGATGCTCAGTTTTTTTCAGGTTTAATTCCCTTACCTCCTGTCGCCGAACAACACCGCATCGTCGCCAAAGTCGATGAGCTGATGGCGCTGTGCGACCAACTGGAAACCCAGCACAGCAACGCCGCCGAAGCCCACGAAAAACTCGTAAGCCATCTGCTCGGCACACTCACGCAATCACCAAATACAGACTCCCCCCTTTGCAAAAGGGGGGCAGGGGGGGATTTAGATTGGCAGCGCATAGCCGCACATTTCGACACCCTGTTCACCACCGAAGCCAGCATCGACGCGCTCAAGCAAACCCTGCTGCAATTGGCGGTAATGGGCAAGCTGGTGCCGCAAGACCCGAATGACGAGCCGGCCAGTGAATTGCTCAAGCGTATACGGGCCGAAAAAGCCAAGCTGATTGCCGAAGGCAAGATCAAGAAATCTAAGTCGCTGCCACCGATAACAAATGAGGAAAAACCGTTTGAATTGCCGTTAGGTTGGGAGTGGGCTAGGGTTGAGCAGCTATTTGAGGTAACAAGTGGAGGATCGTTTGATATTTCTTCTGAGAAGGATTCAGGGGAATATATATATGTAAAAGTTGGAGATATGAATGTTTCTGAAAACGAAACTGTAATTACAACATCATCCAGATTTGTAAATCCTTCTGAAAAAGAGCTTCGCGGAATAATTCCTGCAAATAGTATTATCTTTCCAAAACGAGGCGGAGCAATTGCGACTAACAAAAAGCGACTAGTAACATCGGAAATTTTTGTTGATTTAAATATTATGGCGATAACTGTTCCTAAATCCGTTTCTCTTATTTACACATTTCAATGGTTGAGAGGGATTGATTTAGCACAACTAAATACAGGAACAAGTGTCCCTCAAATTAATCACAAAGATATTGAACCACTTATTTTTCCATTGCCGCCCCTTGCAGAACAACACCGCATAGTCGCCAAAGTCGATGAACTAATGGCAATCTGCGACCAACTAAAAGCCCGCATCGCCGAAGCCAATCAGTTGCAGCAAAAGCTGGCGGATGCGCTGGTCGAGCAGGCATTGTCATAATCAACGATTTGCCGGTTCTCAAGCCAAATTAGACCTTCCAGGTTTTTAAAACCTGGAAGGTCTAACTCGTAATACTCGCGGAATCTTAATCTGGAGCTTGGGAGCCAGTATAGTTTCGGTCTCTTGCCGCCCCTCTGAATAAAGACATTCGCGGTAAAGCAAAATTTTTCAGATAACTTGATTTTTAACTTAAAAACGACTTTTCGAGAATCACCGAAGTTTTCTGATCGAATAGATGAGCGTGAGCAGGAATGAGTCTCTTACTCACGCAACTACAATTAGCTTTTGCCGGGCAGCATCCCCACCGATCCGGGCTTGATGCGTTTGCAGGTCACAACGACGTCTTCCAGGTGGCACTGGCTTTTGCCCTGGTTGGCGCCGTTGCACGGTGTACAGGCCGCTTTGCCTTCGTCTTTGACTTTTTCGACATGCCAGCCGTAACCTTGCGATTGGCAGAATGTTTTGGTGTATCGGGTGATGTTGTAGGGTTTCGATGCGGTCGCCATGGCGTCGGGTTCTGCTTCGCAGCTTGGCGAGGGCAGCGTGTTAGCCATCAGGTCCCGATAAATATATTCTGTCGCCGATGCGGTTCCGGAAAAAAAAGCCAGCGCTGCCGACAGGCATAGCAAGTTAAGTTTCATGGTTTTCTCCTGATTATTCTTTTAAGTAATATCCATGCCGAGGCGGGCAAGCGACTTCCGCCCTTTTTGGGTTGGCGCTGTGCGCCAAGCGCCTTGGCATGAAACGTCGACTTCAGTTCAGCACGCGAATATTCATCTGCGCCGCTTCTTCTTCCAGCTGCTGTTTGATCGGCGCAAATTTTTCGGTTTCGCTTTGTTTGACCATCGCAATAACGACCAGCAATGTAAATATCGTGCCGCTGACGTAGAGCCAGAATCTGTCTTTTACTTTGGTTTCTTCGCTCATTTTTATACCCTCTCTTTATTTTAGTTATTACTGCATGTATCAAGGTTGACAGGACTTCATCTCAACCGTGGAACAGCTCCCAGCCTGAGGTTTAGCGCTTCCGATCGGCAAGCAGGGCAAGTTAAATAGCTCTTATACCCAAAGGGCATAAGTTTCGTTTGAGCAGACAAGCTGTTCAATTCAGCTTTATGATAGTAGCGGATCAATACTATAAGAGAGGCGGGAATGCTGTCAAATAAATATCGATTCGCTATAGATAGGGTTGGGTAAACTGTTCTCCGGCGATGTATCAGCACTGCACCCTCAAGCAAATTCTGCGATAATGAGCAATACGTACTTTATCTATAAATCGCCGGACTCGTCTGTCGGCTACAACTATTTACTCAACAATGCATCTATGAACGAAAAAACAGCATTCAAACCTTGTGATCTGGTTATCTTCGGCGCTTTGGGCGATTTATCCCGCCGCAAGCTGCTTATTTCCTTGTATCGGCTTGAAAAAGCCAATTTGATTGAAGCTGACACTCGTATCATAGGGATAGACCAGCATGAGTGGGATGATGCGGGCTTCGTCGAGATTATCCATAACAGTCTGCAAGAGTTTTTAAATGAAATAATCGATGAAGCAATCTGGGCGCGGTATTCGGCCAGGTTTTCCTACCTGAAAATGGATTTGACCCAGCTGGATCAATACCAGCGCTTGCATAGCGTGATTAATGGCAGCTCCAGGGTGATGGTGAATTATTTCGCGGTTGCGCCTTTCTTATTTACCAATATTTGCCAGGGCCTGGCTAAAAGCGGCGTGTTAAACGAAGAATCGCGGATGGTGATGGAAAAGCCGATCGGTCACGACCTTAAATCGTCTAAAGAGATTAACGATGCGGTTGCCGAGGTGTTCAGCGAAAGCCAGGTTTTCCGTATCGACCATTATCTGGGCAAGGAAACGGTGCTGAATTTATTGGCGTTGCGTTTTGCCAATTCGATTTTTACGACTAACTGGAACCACAATACTATCGATCATATTCAGATTACTGTCGCTGAAGAAGTCGGTATTGAAGGGCGTTGGGATTATTTCGACAAAACCGGGCAGTTGCGCGACATGCTGCAAAACCACCTGTTGCAGATCCTGACCTTTGTCGCGATGGAGCCGCCGGTTAACCTGGAAGCGCAAAGCATACGCAATGAAAAAATAAAGGTTTTGTCCGCGTTACGGCCGATTACCAGGGAGAATGCCAAACAAAAAACCGTTCGTGGGCTGTACTCGGCAGGGGAGATCAACGGCAAGCCGGTGCCGGGCTATCTTGAAGAAGAGGGCGCTAATACCGAGAGCACTACGGAAAGCTTTGTCGCGTTGAAAGTGGCTATCGATAACTGGCGCTGGGCCGGCGTACCGTTTTATTTGCGCACCGGCAAGCGGATGAAATACAAGCGCACTGAAATCGTTGTTAATTTTAAGCAGCAGCCGCATAACATCTTTAAAGAAAGTTTTGCGGACTTGCCGTCGAATAAGCTGATCATTCACTTGCAACCGAATGAGGGTGTGGAAATCCAAATACTTAATAAGATACCGGGTATCGATGAAAACATTAAGCTGCAAAAGACCAAGCTGGATTTGAGTTTTTCCGAAACGTTCAAAAACAGCAAAATTTTCGGTGGATATGAGAAATTGGTGCTTGAAGCGATGCGCGGCAATCCCACGCTGTTTTTGAGTCGTGAGGAGATTGAACAGGCTTGGACATGGATCGATTCGATACAGGATGCGTGGGCGCACATGGATGCTATACCCGCCCCCTACGCTGCCGGTACTTGGGGGCCTAAGGCTGCCGACAAGCTAATTGCGAGGGATGAAAGAGCCTGGGAAGAGTAGGGGCAAGCCCTTGTGGTTGCCCCTGATAGGGTATAGGCCAAAAGGGCAGGCACAAGGCCAGCCCCTACGATGCGCATCAATTAACTGTAGACAGAAGGAACAACTATGCATCCTGTATTAGAAAAAGTAACTAACGAAGTCATTGAGCGCAGTCGTGAAACGCGCTCCGCTTATCTGGCTCGCGTCGATGCGGCCGCAAAAAAAGAGCCGCATCGCGCCGAGCTGGCTTGCGGCAATTTGGCTCATGCGTTTGCCGCTTGCGGAGCCGGCGAGAAAGTCGATTTAACCGGGCAGCAAAAAGCCAATATCGCGATTATCTCTTCTTATAACGATATGCTGTCGGCGCATGAACCGTATAAAGACGCGCCTGCGCTGATTAAGTCCGCAATTAAGGAAGCGGGCGGCGTTGCCCAGTTTGCCGGCGGCGTGCCGGCGATGTGCGACGGCGTTACCCAAGGCCGTCCCGGCATGGAGTTGTCGCTGTTCAGCCGCGATGTGATCGCGATGGCGACGGCTGTAAGCTTGAGCCACAACATGTTCGATGGTGCGCTGTATTTGGGCGTTTGCGATAAGATCGTACCGGGCTTGTTGATCGGCGCTTTGAGTTTCGGCCATTTGCCGGCCGTGTTCGTTCCGGCGGGACCGATGCCCAGCGGCTTGTCCAACAAAGAAAAAGTCCGTATTCGCCAGCTTTACGCGGAAGGCAAGGTTGGCCGAAAAGAGTTGCTGGAGTCCGAGGCCGCGTCTTATCACAGCGCCGGCACCTGTACGTTCTACGGCACCGCGAACAGCAACCAGATGATGGTTGAGATTATGGGCCTGCATTTGCCGGGCAGTTCGTTCGTCAACCCTTACACGCCGTTGCGTGACGAGTTGACCAAAGCCGCGGCCAAGCAAGTCTTAAAATTTACCGCGATGGGCGATGACTTCCGTCCGATCGGCCGCATGATCGACGAGAAAGCGATTATCAACGCGATCATCGGCTTATTGGCAACCGGCGGTTCCACCAACCACACCATACACTTGATCGCGATTGCACGCGCGGCGGGCATCATCATTAATTGGGATGATTTTGATCAATTGTCCAGGGCGGTGCCGCTGTTAACCCGTATTTATCCGAACGGCCAGGCCGACATCAACCACTTCCAGGCTGCCGGCGGCATGGGCGTATTGATTGCCGAGCTGTTGAAGAACGGCCTGTTGCATGAAGATATTCTGACGGTTGCCGATCAGCGCGGCATGGGCCAGTATCATCAAGAGCCCAAGCTGGTTGACGGTAAATTGGTCTGGGAACCCGGTCCGGAAGCTTCTTTGGACGCGGAAGTGATCGGTACCGTCGCCAAGCCTTTTGCCGCCAGTGGCGGCTTGCATGTTATGCACGGCAATCTGGGGCGCGGAGTATCCAAGATTTCTGCGGTAGCGGAAAAACACCAGGTTGTTGAAGCGCCGGCGATGGTGTTCGACGATCAGGACGATGTGGTTGCGGCCTTTAAACGCGGCGAACTGGACAAAGATGTGATTGTGGTGTTGCGTTTCCAGGGGCCGAAATCCAACGGTATGCCGGAACTGCATAAATTAACGCCGTCTTTGGGTGTGTTGCAGGATAAAGGCTTTAAAGTTGCGTTAGTTACGGATGGACGGATGTCCGGCGCTTCGGGTAAAGTGCCCTCGGCTATCCACATGTGTCCAGAATGTGAAGAAGGCGGCCCATTAACAAAAGTGCGTGACGGCGACATCATCCACTTGAATACACAAACCGGCGAGGTCAATGTGCTGGTCGATGCAGCTGAATTCGATGCCCGCGTTCCGGCTGCCAACAGCGCCAAAGGCCACCATTTCGGCATGGGCCGCGAATTGTTCGGCAGTTTCCGCCGGGGCGCGTCGTCTGCTGAAACCGGCGCCAGCAATCTGTTTGTCGTCGATTAATAACTATAATAATTTGGTACAAGAGCATGGCTAAAAACAACTGGAAAATTCAACCCGACATTATTTTAAATACTTGCCCGGTGATGCCGGTGATGGTCATCCAGAACCTGGACGATGCGGTTCCGCTGGCCCAGGCTTTGGTTGCAGGCGGTATTAAAGTGTTGGAAATAACGCTACGCACGCCTATCGCGCTGGATGCGATCAAGCTTATCAGCAGCGAAGTTAAAGACGCGATTGTCGGCGCCGGTACGATTACTACGCCGGAACAACTAAAAGCAGCGGAAGAGGCGGGTGCTGTTTTTGCGATTAGCCCAGGACTAACGCCGAAACTTTTAGAAGCGGCCATTGCCGGAAATATCGCATTGATTCCGGGCATAGCGACGTTGTCGGAGTTGATGTTGGGCATGGAGTACGGCTTGGATCATTTCAAATTTTTCCCGGCCGAAGCCGCGGGCGGCATACCGATGCTGAAATCTATCGCGGGTCCTATTCCCGGCGTGACTTTTTGCCCGACCGGCGGGATTTCGCCGGAAAATTACAATAGTTATTTGCAGCTAAGCAATGTTGCCTGCGTTGGCGGATCATGGCTGGCGCCTACTGATGTGGTAAAATCGAAGAACTGGGCTAAGGTGACTGAACTGGCAAAACATGCGATAGACAGGGCGGCTGTTTCGGCTTGAGTTCATTCTTTACGCCATCATTCATTAGAATAAAATGATATTTTTCGGAGTTTGTTAGTTGCAAGCAAACTCCGTTTTAAAACGTTAGCCAAGATTAAGAAGTACACTCAATTGGCGTGGTAAACCGTTTACCGAACCTTTTAATGACGCTACAGACCCTGTTTCAAAACCGAGAGAACCCATGACTAAATTGCGCAGTGTTACCATAAATGAGAAGACTCAGTCTTTATGCGAGTTGCCTGTTTTATCTGGAACGACGGGACCCGATGTAATAGATATTCAATCCTTGTATCATCGGACCGGCATGTTTACCTATGATCCCGGTTTTACTTCCACGGCCAGTTGCAGCTCAGCGATAACCTATATAGACGGTGAAGCAGGGATATTGCTTTATCGCGGTTACCCTATCGAACAGCTTGCCGAACATTGTACTTTTTTAGAAGTTTGCTATCTGTTGCTGAACGGCGAGCTGCCTACTCCCGATGAAATGCAGCAGTTTGAAGGCACTATAACCATGCACACGATGGTGCATGACCAGCTGACTAATTTTTTCAAAGGTTTTCGTCGCGATGCGCATCCGATGGCCATTATGGTGGCTGTCGTGGGTGCGTTGTCATCGTTTTATCATGATGCGTTGGACATTAAATCCAAAAGGGATCGCGACATCAGTGCGATCCGCCTGATCGCTAAAGTGCCGACTATTGTGGCGATGTGCCATAAGTACAGTACCGGCTTGCCGTTTATGTATCCGCAAAACAAATTGAGTTATGTGGAAAACTTTATGCGCATGATGCTGGGTACGCCTTGCGACGATTTCGAGCCTAATCCGGTATTGGTCAAGGCTCTGGATAGAATCTTGATTCTGCATGCCGATCATGAACAAAACGCGTCGACTTCAACGGTACGCTTGGCCGGTTCCAGCGGCGCCAATCCCTACGCTTGCATTACTGCCGGGATTGCCTGCCTTTGGGGTGCGGCTCATGGCGGCGCCAATGAAGCGGTGCTCAATATGCTGGAAGAGATCGACGATGTTTCGAATATTGCCAAGTTTATCGGCAAGGCCAAGGATAAAAACGACCCGTTCAGGCTCATGGGCTTCGGTCATCGGGTTTATAAGCATTATGATCCGCGCGCCACATTGATGCGTGAAACTTGTCATGAAGTGCTGACGGAACTCGGCTTGCATGATGACAAGATATTTAAGTTGGCTCTGGAATTGGAACGCATTGCGCTTGAAGATGAATATTTCATCGAGAAAAAGCTCTACCCGAATGTCGATTATTACTCCGGCATCGTATTGCACGCATTAGGCATTCCTACCAATATGTTTACCGCGATGTTTGCAATGGGGCGAACTGTGGGCTGGATTTCGCATTGGGATGAAATGATAGCGGACCCTGAACAAAAAATCGGACGGCCAAGACAGCTTTATACCGGTAAAACAAAGCGCGATATACCGCCGCAGCATATTAAGCCCGGAAGATAAGACTCTGTTTCTCGGCAAGAACGGTCTTTGTCGAGTGCCGTTAAAGTTGAATTGATAAGCACGGATATATCCGATTTTTTCAAGGCAAAGGTTATGTTCCGTTAAATAATCTTTGCCATTCCATCAAAGCCCGTAACTGACTCAATATAGTGGGGGTTAGCTTAGTTCAATGCCATGAATTGCCGTCAAATTTCATAAAGTCCCGCGGTTGTGCATCCGCGACCGATATATATCTTTTTGCGCCCGGAATATACGGGCCTGCAAAAAATTACCGATAAAATTCGCCGACAAGTCTTAGTGCAATAGAAGCGAATACACCTTAACAACATTCGGTCATAGATAATGCTGGACGATCTTATTTTAATCGCTTTATTGTTAAGCACGTATCTGTACTGGTTTAACGGACAGAGAGTGAAAGAAGTCGCGCTTCAGGCAGTCAGGGCTAATTGCTTGAATCTGGAGGTCCAGATGCTGGATGAGTATGTTGCTCTAAACAGTATTCGGTTGAAAAGAGATAAAGCGGGGAAAATGCGGTTGCGCCGGACATTTTTGTTTGAATTTTCTTCAACCGGAAATGAGCGTTATAACGGAGTTTGTATTATGTTGGGGCGGCGAGTCGAATCGATTCAAATGGAGCCGTACCGCTTAGAAGAGTCTTGAAGAGATAGTTTTTGCGGAGAATTAAATGAAACAATGTCCAGCATGTGGTCATCGACGTAGTGATGATCGCGAAATGAAATGCCCTGTATGCGGTAACTTTTACTCGAAAATTACTGAAATTATTGCCGAACAGGAAGCGCTGGAAGAAATGCAAACATTTCGTGGGCGATGCAAACGAATCCTGGGATCGGGAGACATTAAGCGCGAATTGTCGGCTGAGCTGGAGCAGATAAAGGCTGGGTTGACTAAAAAAGCTATGTTTGCGCTTTTTGTGATTTTCGTCTTTGTCTTTGCGTTGGTTGTCTCTGTCTTGTAGTCGCCATTAAGGCAGGATAACAGCCGATTTGAGCTGAGGACTAAACGAACGCCCTGATGAACCTGTCTGAGAGCGTTTCGTTAAGCTGTCAGCTCGACACTAACAGCTTAACTTGGCAATGCGTTTAAAATTCCCGCAAACCTGTTATTTTTCCAACAGGTCTAATTTGCCTTCTTTTCCATTCCATTCGTCAGCATCAGGTAACGCCGGTTTTACATCCGTAATTGAGGGCCATTTCTTGGCTAGTTCTGCATTTAACTCGATGAAAACTTCCTGTCCTTCAGGCAATTCATCTTCTGCAAAAATGGCATGGGCTGGGCATTCAGGTTCGCACAATGTGCAATCAATACATTCATCCGGATCAATAACCAGAAAGTTAGGGCCTTCATGAAAGCAATCTACAGGGCATACATCGACACAATCAGTAAATTTGCATTTGATACAGTTTTCGGTGACTACAAAAGCCATAATTATTACCAGGAAAGTTGATTTTAATTTAAGGTGTTATTTTATCAGAAAGCATTGCGCGATTGAATGCCGAGTTTGTTAAAACCTGATTAGATATAAGGATGAATCTTAACAAAAGAGCTATAGAGCTTAGTCTTCGCGCCATTCCGAGTACGGATGTATTGCAAGATTGTTGTTGTAATAACGCAAATCTCCGGTAACTTCCAAGCCTAACCAGAGCGGTTTTGAAAAAGATTGTCCTGTTTCGTCCAATTCAATTTCAGCAACTACCAGGCCTTCATTGTCGCCTTCAAACTCATCTATTTCCCAAAGATTGGCATCATCGGTGACGAAATGACGGGTTTTTTCGATTAGCGGTTTTCTGCACAGATTGTTCAATATCTCGTTTGCATCGCTCATCGGGATTTCGTACTCATATTCATGCCGGTGAGTGCCGATGGTTGCGGATTTTATATTCAGCCAAGCATGATCGTCACTGATGCGCACCCTGATTGAACTGGTTGCTTGGGAGCTTAAATAACCTTGCCGGTATTTTACCGAGTGACTGATATGTTGGCGCCAGCCGTCGTTGGCGAGCAAAAATTTATGTTCTATTTCAATAGCCATGATTGGATTTCCTTGGAATGGTTGCCGTAGGGCAGGTCTAGGTTCACATGAAAAAGTTTCTGGTACTGTAACATCATGATTTATAGAAAAGGATCAGTAACTATTCAGCGTATGCCACGGATTAAACGGATAATTACGGATTAAAAGCACAGAATATTTTAAAAAAACCGTGTAAATCCGTCCTATCCGTGTCATCCGTGTTCCATTTCTTTTTTCGCTGAATAGTTACAAGGATCATAAAATGACTTTATGATGCCGGGATAATTCAGGGGATAACTGCATTGCAAAGCCGAGCCTAAATAACGGATATTTTAGGTGGCAGCTTTGGCAAAGATGAATGGCGCCGTGCGATTTATTATCGGATATATGCTGTCGCGCCGGTATTGCCGACCCTGTTAATGAAAGAAAGGATCTTCTTCTGAATCGTTTTCCATTGACACTGACTGTCCGGGAATCCTCTTTTCTTCCATCGCCCATTCTCCCAAGTCAATCAATTTACAACGTTCGGAACAGAATGGTTTGAATTGCTGTTCAGGAATCCAAGGTACGGAACGTCCGCAGTTAGGGCATTTTACAATCAGCGGTTTGTCGGATGCCGGCATTAGAAAAGGCAGCAGGTCAGGGAAAAAGGAATGTCATCGGGACTCTGCGTTGGGCGTTTATTGTCGGCAGACGGCACCATGAAGCGGATGGTGCAACGGTGTTTGCCTCCGCTGATTTCTGCAAAGCAGTGTATGGATTTATCCAGGCTGATTTTAAGCAGTTGGTGAGGTTGGTTGGTGTCCAGCAAGAATTGGAAAAAACCGGCTTCCGCGACTTCTTGAGTAGGCGAGCTGCAATTACGTATAAAGTTAAGGATCAGGTCGATTGCGATACGAATGTCGGCAAATGGGCTGCTCCAGTGCTCCAGGTCTTTTAACCGGGTTGCTTCGTCCTGTTCCAGCCAGTAATGAAACTCGGGTAAGTCAAAAGAGCAGGTTCCGCCGGGAATAGAACTGCGTTGAGCGATGCTTTGGAATAAATCGCTTTCCATAACATGAGTGCCGATTTTTCCGTTAATGGCATAGAGTTTTTTGCTGGTCTGGCTCAATTTGTCCAGCAGTTCTTCCAGTTTCTGGGAGTCGACGCCTTGATTATGAGCTATTTTATTCAATACGTTAGCATGGCGATCCAGCTCTTTCAGTATTTCCGATTTTAAATCGTTGCGCCTGAAAATTGTCATGATGTCGAGCAAGACGTTAATTGCGGCACGTTTGTCCGCGACAGTCTCCCCCGTTAAAAAATGGCTGAATTGTTGGAAAAGTTGTTCTAACCGTATGAAAACCCGGATGCGTTCATTGAGTGGAAATTCATAAGTAATAGTGGTGTTCACAGGCAAGTCAATCCCGGCAAGCGCTTAATGAAAGGTACAAATTGTGCAGTTTTTTTACTTGTTCTGCAAGTCTATAATCAGAGCCGGAATTATCGATCAAGTCATCGGTTTTTGTTGTTCTGAATGTGCGCGATACCTGATTGTCGATTATGGATCGTATCCTTTCGCCGGTCAGGTTATCCCGGATCTTAACGCGTTCAATCTGTGTTTCAACGGGGCAGTCGATAACCAGTATCCGGTCCACAAAATGAGTCATATGGGTCTCGAATAATAATGGAATACAGATAATGCAATAAGGCGAAACCAGTTGTTCAAGTTCGCTTTGCAGGGTTTGATAGATTAACGGATGAAGTATCGATTCGAGTTTTTGCTTCTGCTTAAGGTCGGAAAAAATATATTCCCTGAGCTTTTTTCTATCCAGCGAACCGTCCGGTCTGAGGATGTCCGGGCCGAACTCCTGTTGTATTCGAGCAAGCGCGGGTTGACCTTTTTCGACCAGCCGATGCGCTATTTCGTCGGCATCGAGCACCGGGATATTCAGGTCGGCGAAAATTCTGGCGACAGTCGATTTTCCACAGCCTATGCCGCCGGTCAGTCCGACTTTCAGCATGAGCTTACAGGCCTACGCTGTTTAAATAAAGCCGGTTGAGATCATTGCCCCATAGCAAAGCAATCCATCCGGCGATAGCTAAATAAGGGCCAAAAGGAATGGGAACATTATGATCGTGTTTGACGAAAACAATCATGCCGAGACCGATGACCGCGCCGACCAGAGATGATAATAAAATAATAATCGGCAAATATTGCCAGCCCAACCAAGCGCCGAATAAAGCCAGCAATTTGAAATCGCCATAGCCCATGCCTTCTTTGCCGGTTGCCAGTTTAAACAGGTGAAAGACCAGCCAAAGCGCCATATAGCCTGCTACAGCGCCGATGATACTCGCGTGGGCGTCGGAAAACAGATTAAACAGGCTCAGGCACATGCCCAGCCAAAGCATCGGCAAGGTGATCGAGTCCGGCAGTAACTGGTGGTCAATATCGATAAAGATTAATGCGATCAATGCCCAGGTCAGCAGCAGCGCGAAGGCAGCTTGAGGCGTGTAGCCGAAATGCCACGCTATGATGATTGAAGCTATCGCGGTGAGTGCTTCTATGACAGGATAGCGCATTGAAATGTGACAGCCGCAGGTTGCGCATTTGCCTTTTAAAAAAAGATAACTGATGACGGGAATGTTTTGATGGGGCTTGATCGGCGTATTGCAGCCGGGGCAGCGGGATAAAGGAAAAACCAGGTTGAATGGTTCCTCGGCAACCCCTTCCTGTGTTGCTTCGGGATCGAGTTGCAGATATTCGGTACATTCCTTGCGCCATCCCCGCTGCATCATTATCGGCAATCTATAGATAACAACATTAAGAAAGCTGCCGACGAGCAAACCGATAACGCCGGCCAAGGCCGAAAATAGAGCAGGTGTATTTGAAAGCATACTAAGCTGTTGCATCTGTTTTTTTTGATAGAGTGAACGCTCCCAAGCGGGAGCGTTGTAAGTAGAGCGTTCGGCGCAGTTACTTCGGCGCAGACAGTCGAAAACTTAGCTAATTGCCGAACCCATTTTAAATATCGGTAAATACATCGCGACAATCAGGCCGCCGACCAGAATACCCAAAATCATCATGATGAAAGGTTCCATTAAGCTGCTTAGATTATCGACAAGATTATCGACTTCCTCATCGAAAAAATCGGCAACTTTTAACAGCATCGAATCCATTGAACCCGATTCTTCACCGATAGCCACCATTTGAATCACCATGTTCGGCCAAAGTTCCGACTGTTGCATGGCGAACTGAAGCCGTTGCCCGGTTGATACTTCATCGCGCATTTTTAACACAGCTTCGGAATAGATAATATTACCGCAGGCGCCGGCAACAGACGCCAACGCTTCTACCAAGGGTACCCCGGCCGCGGACATGGTTGCCAAGGTTCTGGCAAACCGTGCAATAGCGGATTTATGTAAAATGATACCGACCACCGGTATTTTTAGCAGGGTTCTATCCAAGAAATGGTTGAATGGTTTGGAGCGTTTTTTAAAATAACTAAATGTATAGACAATGGCGACAATAACGCCGACGACAACGTACCACCAGGCTTGCATCCATTCGGACATGGCGACAACCATTTTAGTAAAGGCGGGCAAATCTGCGCCAAAGCTCTTGAACATATCGGAAAATACCGGCACCACAAAAATCAGCAGAATGGTGGTAACGATAAAAGCAACAACAATAACCGCGATCGGATAGGTCAAAGCCTTTTTGATCTTTTTCTTCATCGACTCGGTTTTTTCTTTGTAAGTGGCGATCTTATCCAGCAGGGTTTCTAAAACCCCTGCTTGTTCGCCTGCGTCAACCAAGTTGCAAGTCAGTTCATCAAAATACAACGAATTTTTTTTAAGCGCTTGAGCTAGGGTGTCGCCGCCTTCAATATCGGTTTTGATGCCCATTAGCAGAGTTTCCATGCTTGGATTATCGTGGCCTTTGCCGACAATATCGAATGACTGAACCAAAGGCACGCCCGCTTTAAGCATGGTAGCTAATTGCCTGGAAAAAACGGCTATGTCGCCCGGCGTGATTTTCTGGACTTTTTTGGTGAAGACCGGTTTAGGTTTTTTCTTGAAACTAATAACGCGATATCCTTGCCGCCGCAGCTCGGTTTTGGCAATGATTTCGCTTTTTGCGGTGATTATGCCGCCGGCTTTCTTCTTGTTTTTATCGGTTCCCGACCAGACGAAATCTATTTGTTCAGTTTGTTCTGCCATATTATTCCTTGGTGATGCGATCAATTTCTTCCAGGCTGGTTATGCCCATGCGTACCTTGTTTAATCCCGATCTACGCAAATCATTAAAACCTTCAGCCAAGGCGCACTCGGCCAACTGATCGGTGTTACCCCCGTTCAGGATAAGCGAACGCATTTTTTCAGTTAGCGTCAGGACTTGATAAACACCGACCCGGCCTTTATAGCCGTTGGTACAATGATCGCAGCCCACTGCGCTGAATATTTTAAGATCGCGCAACTCTTCTTGTTTAAAGCCGGCAGCAAGGAGGACTTTATCGGGAAAATTGGCGGGAACTTTACAGTGTTCGCAGAGCCGCCGTCCCAATCGTTGCGCCATAATCAAATTAACCGCGGAGACAATGTTGAACGGCGGGATGCCCATTTGCATCAGGCGGTTCAAGGTTTGCGGCGCATCGTTGGTATGCAGCGTCGATAATACCAAGTGTCCTGTTTGTGCGGCTTTAACGGCGATTTCGGCGGTTTCCAAGTCACGAATCTCGCCGACCATGATGACGTCGGGATCCTGTCGTAAAAAAGCCCGTAGAGCGCTGGCAAAAGTCAGACCGGCCTTAGGATTCATATTGACCTGATTGATGCCTTCCACGGTAATTTCCACCGGATCTTCGGCGGTGGAAATATTGCGCTCCATGGTATTGAGGATGTTCAAGCCGGTATAAAGCGAAACGGTTTTACCGCTACCGGTAGGGCCTGTTACCAGCACTAAACCGTAGGGTTTATTAATGGCCTCAAGGAAAATCCGTTGTTGCTCCGGCTCAAAGCCCAGTTTTTCGATACCTAGCTGAGCGCTGGTCGGATCCAGAATACGCAAAACGACTTTTTCGCCGAACAGGGTAGGACAAGTATTTACCCGGAAATCGATTGCGCGGTTTTTGGATAAAGTCATTTTGATACGCCCGTCCTGAGGCACCCTGCGTTCGGCAATGTCCATTTTAGACATGACCTTAAGACGGGAGACGAGCCTGTTGGCGATGCTGGGAGGCGGCGAGGCGACTTGGCGGAGTATGCCATCCGACCTATAGCGGATGCGGAAAGTTTTTTCGTAGGGTTCCATGTGAATATCGGACACCCCTTGTTTTATCGAATCCAGCAGTATCTTATTGACGTAACGGACAATGGGCGCGTCATCAATATCCGAATTAACATCGGCTTTAGCGGTCTCTTCCTCGCCTCCGGTGATGTCCAGGTTTTCCAGGTCCTCGTCAAGCATATCCGTCATTGAAGTGTCGGCAGCTTCCAGAGACGCGTCGATGGCTTTGACCAGCTTGTCTTCTTCAACCAGAATGGCTTCGGGATTAAGCCGGCTGTGAAATTTGATGTCGTCCAGGGCGTGAAAGTCGGTCGGGTCGGATACCGCGACAAACAGGGTTTTGCCCCGGTTAAAAAGAGGTAGTACGTGATATTTGCGGATCAGCTTTTCACTGACCAGGTTGATAGGGAGCCTGCGATAGTCGATGGCATCCAGGTCGAAAAAAGGTATGCCGAACTCAACCGAGGCCTGGGATGCCAGGGCTTTACTGTCAATGAGCTTGTTAGAGACAAGATAGCGTATCAGCGGGGTTTTGTTCTTTTGCGCTTCCTGGCTATGAGTTTGCGCATCGCTCTCAGTCAGCAAGCCTTTGTCAATCAAACATTTTATGAGGCCGCTAAATTGTAAATCTGTTGATGCCGTAGTCATAGGATGATTGCTTGGTCAGTTGTTTGAGCAAATATAGATGAAAAAAGTGGGGGGTACAAGGCGCAAGGGCTAAGGCTAAAGGAGAGCGCCCCACCTTAGCCTTTCACCTGCCTTTCTTACAACGCCCGGATTTTGCGTTGCTGCTCCTCAAGGTTGTTCAGCATCGAACGTAAATCAGCCAATTTGGCTTTTTCTTTATCGATAACTTCCGGCGGCGCCTTATCGACAAACGCCGGGTTGTTTAGCTTGCCTTCAACTCTGGGCAGGTCGTTATTGATTTTTTGTATTTCCTTTTCCAGCCGCGCCAGTTCCGCTTCCTTGTCGATCAGGCCCGCCATCGGGATCAGGATTTTCATCTCGCCGACTAAGGCCATCGCCGATTCCGGCGCGGTTTCATCAGCGCTTAGCCAAGTGATCGATTCGAGCCTGCCCAATTTTTGTAAATAAATCCGGTTGTTGGTCAAGCTTTGTTGATCGGCAGCCGAACCGTTTTGCAGCAGTACCGGCAGCGGTTTGCTGGGGGCAATATTCATTTCGCCGCGAATACGGCGCACGCCCAAGATAAAGTTCATTATCCAGTTGGTTTCAGCAATCGCGTTGCCGTCGATTTGCGCGTCATCGGCAACCGGGTAAGGTTGCAGCATGATAGTGTCGGTTTCCGCCGCACCAGTTCCCGACTGGCTTGCGGCATACACACCATCCCTGGCGATAATGCCGGCCAACGGCGCAACCCGCTGCCAGATTTCTTCGGTGATAAACGGCATGATTGGATGCGCCAACCGTAAAATCGATTCCAAAACCGTCAGCAGGGTTTTGCGAGTGCCGCGTTGCAAGGCTTCGTCATCGGATTGCAGCGATATTTTTGCCAGTTCCAGATACCAGTCGCAGTATTCGTTCCAGGTAAATTCATAAATGGCCTGCGCCGCCAGGTCAAAACGGTAGTTTTCAATCGCGTTGCTGGTTACAGCCGTTACCTGATGCAGCCGGGAAGTAATCCATCGATCCACTTGACTGTATTCGCAAGCCGCGCCGGATAAACCGTTATCCTGCTCCTCGGTATTCATCAGCACGTAACGCGCCGCGTTCCATAGCTTATTGCAGAAATTGCGGTAACCTTCGGTCCGGGCAAGGTCGAAACGTATATCCCGGCCCGTCGATGCCAGCGACGCAAAGGTAAACCGCAGCGCGTCGGTGCCGTAAGACTGGATGCCGTTAGGAAAATCCTTGCGCGTGGCTTGTTCGATTTTCTTTGCCAAATGCGGCTGCATCATGCCGGAGGTGCGTTTTGCTACCAAAGCATCCAGATCTATGCCGTCGATGATGTCGATCGGGTCGAGCACATTGCCTTTGGATTTGGACATTTTTTGTCCTTCGGCATCGCGCACCAAGCCGTGAATGTAGACTTCTTTAAACGGAACTTTGCCTTGAAACTTTAGTCCCATCATAATCATTCGCGCGACCCAGAAGAAAATGATGTCAAAGCCGGTCACCAGTACGCTGGTTGGATAATGCTTGGCCAATTCCGGCGTTTGCTCCGGCCAGCCCAGCGTGGAGAAAGGCCACAATGCCGAAGAAAACCAGGTATCCAGCACATCTTCATCTTGTCTAAGCGCATAATCGGCCGGCAGGTTGTGCTTGGCGCGGATGTCCTGTTCGGAGTTGCCGACATAAACATTGCCCAGCTCGTCATACCATGCCGGGATGCGATGTCCCCACCAGATTTGCCGCGAGATACACCAGTCCTGAATATTGCGCATCCATTCAAAATAAGTGTTTTTCCAGTTGTCCGGCACAAACTTGATGTCGCCGTTTTCGACGGCGGCAATCGCAGGTTCCGCCAACGGTGCAACTTTGACGTACCATTGGTCGGTCAATAGCGGTTCGATCACGCTGTTGGTGCGGTCGCCGCGCGGCACCATTAATTTGTGATCGGCGATTTTTTCCAGCAAGCCCGCCGCATCGAGATCGGCGACTATTTGCTTGCGCGCTTCAAAGCGGTCCAGACCGCAGTATTTAGCTGGAATCAGCTCGTTTTCGCCTTCATCGTTGCTGCGTATCGTGGCGTCAACGGTAAACAGGTTAATCAAGCCGCCATGCGGTAACTCCTGGATAACCGTGGTGTGACGATGACGGGTCCAGACTTCGTAATCGTTAAAGTCATGGGCAGGGGTGATTTTGACGCAGCCGGTGCCGAATTCAGGATCGACATATTCATCGGCAATAATAGGAATGCGGCGGCCGGTTAACGGCAGCTCGACGAACTCGCCGAGCAGATGTTTATAGCGCTCATCGTTAGGATGAATCGCTACCGCGGCATCGCCGAGCATGGTCTCGGGACGCGTAGTCGCAACAATCAAATGTCCCTGACCGTTCGATAGCGGATAACGCAAATGCCACATCGAGCCGTTTTCTTCTTCCGATAACACTTCCAGGTCGGAAACGGCGGTGTGCAAAACCGGGTCCCAATTAACCAAGCGCTTGCCTCGATAAATCAGGCCTTCTTCATAAAGCCGGATAAACACTTCCTGCACCGCATCGGACATGCCTTCATCCATCGTGAACCGCTCCCGGTTCCAGTCCAGCGAAGAACCCATACGCCGCAATTGGCGGGTAATCGTGCCGCCGGATTCTTCCTTCCATTGCCAGACTTTTTCCAGGAATTGTTCGCGGCCCAGATCATGGCGGGTCTTGCCTTCGGCATTACACAAACGTTCAACCACCATTTGCGTGGCGATGCCGGCGTGATCGGTGCCCGGCTGCCACAAGGTGCTGTAGCCTTTCATCCGGTGATAGCGGGTCAAGGCATCCATGATGGTATCCTGGAACGCGTGGCCCATATGCAAGCTCCCGGTAACGTTGGGCGGCGGAATCATGATGCAATAGGATTCGCCTTCCGGCTTGGCCGCTACCGCGCCAGTTCCCGACTGGCTTGCTGCATTGGCGATAAAATAGCCTTTTTCTTCCCAAGTTTGATACCAGCGTTGTTCGATTGAATGCGGGGCGTATGTTTTTTCCATGAATGGGGCTCTGTTTTTATAAAAAATTATTGTTAGTGGCAGGGCTTCGTTCAAAAAATTGACTGTCTTCGTCAATTCTACTGAAGGGCATCGGCATGATGTTGATTTTTAAAATAACTCACTATGCGAACCCGTCCTGATTAAAATCAATTTGTCTTCTGTTATCTGACTATGCTTATCGGCAAGCGGTTTATCACCTGCTAAAGATTCAATAACACTTAATAAATCAGCGATTTTGTAACGGCCGGAATGCTTTATTTTCTTCAAGTCCTGTTTAAATTGAGAAGTTTGTACAATTTCTCTCACGCATCGGTCCATTGCTTTTTTAGATCGTCCAAACTGACCGCTTCATATTCACCGCTTTCTGCGGCTTGCATTGCTTTTATAGTAGTTTCGTTAGGCGAGTTGAGTTGTTTGTATTTTAAAAATTGTACGAATTGCAAAACTTCCTGAGCTAAGGGTTCGGGCAATGCTTTTGCGTCTTGATAAACTTTTTCTGCTGTGTTCATTTTGTATGCCTCAATACATCCTGATTTGTAAAGCTTAAATTAGCCTACATCTTGTGTGTACTAATCGCAATCCCTGACTGCTGATACCGGCGATAACGGTTTCTACCCGCCTCTTTGGTGGTTTCGCTATTATCCAATATTTCAAGAACACGCTCGGTTTGCGGTCCTAGCTCAGGATAGCGTGAAGACAGGTTGAATAGAACTTTTTGCCAGTGCTCAGGCGCATTCAGCGAACCGATCAGGATGACTTTTTCAAGCTCCGGCGGTTCACCGGTATATATCTGGTGCGGAATAAAACTGCCTGCCCTGAAAGTCCAGAGCAGGTCGTCTATGATTCGGCTTTGTTCATCGGAATCAGTGAGTACGTAACAAAAACTGCCGCTACGGTAGGCTTTCTCGATCAGCTTGCAGGCAAACCGATACCTATCCTGTAGCGATTCCGTCGGCAGTATGTAAAAGCTGACTTCAGCCACTTATATTCTGGGTATGCGCCCGGCTGATCAGGTATTGAGCTAATAACGATACCGGACGGCCGGTCGCGCCTTTGGTTGGGCCGGTGCGCCAAGCCGTGGCGGCAATGTCCAGATGCGCCCAGCGGAATTTTTCGGCAAATCGCGACAGGAAACAGGCGGCAGTAATAGTGCCGCCGTCTTTGCCGCCGACATTGGCCATGTCGGCGAAGTTTGATTTAAGTTGTTCCTGGTATTCTTCCCATAACGGTAAACGCCAGATAGGGTCATTGGCGATTTCGCCGGCCGCGGTCAGCGCATTGCATAAGGCGTCGTCATTGCCGAGCAGACCGCTGACGACGCGGCCTAAAGCGACCCCGCAGGCGCCGGTCAGGGTGGCGATGTCTATCACTACATCGGGATCGTAATGTTCGGCATAGGTTAAAGTGTCGCACAACAGCAGGCGGCCTTCGGCGTCGGTATTTAACACTTCAATGGTTTTACCGGACATGCTGGTCAAAATATCGCCCGGCTTGTTGGCGTCGCCGTCAGGCATGTTTTCCGATGAGGGAATCAGGCCGATAATATTCAACGGCAGCTGCATTTGCGCCGTGGCGAGTAATAGACCCAAAACGGTCGCGCCGCCGCACATGTCGTATTTCATTTCATCCATGCCGGGACCCGGTTTTAATGAAATGCCGCCTGCGTCAAAGGTCAGGCCTTTGCCGATCAGCACGATAGGCTTGGCGTTTTTCTCGCCGCCTTGGTAATCCAGGGTAATTAACTTTGCCGGTTGACGGCTGCCGCGCGAGACGGACAGGAATGCGCCCATGCCCAGGGACGCCATATCGGATTCTTCCAGGATTTTAACGGAAAGGCTGTCGTATTTTTTACCCAGATCAATCGCCTGTTCGGCAAGATAGATTGGTGTGCAGATATTGCCCGGCAAATCGCCAAGATGTTTGACTAAATTGGCCGCTTCGGCAATAGCCTTGCCTTGTAGTAAGCCGGTATGAGCCGAGGCATGTTCAGCTTCGGTGGCGGCGACGGAGATTTTTTCAATTTTGCTTTCGGTTTCTTTATCCGACTTTGTTTGGGTGAATTGATAGATGGCGTCGCTAAAGACTTCGATGATGTGGCGGGATTTCCACTGCAAGTCACGGCCTTCAACTTTGCATTCCGCCAGACAGCAGATTACCGATTTTATTTGCGGCTTTTTCAGGCTGTTGATGGCGGCGAGAAGCGCTTTTTTGTAGTTTTTGCCGGATAAAGGTTTGTTTTCGCCCAGTCCGACCAGCAACACGCGTTCAATCTTGCTGTCCGGAATCGCGTTGATTAATACGGTTTCGCCGTTTTTGCCGCTCAGGTCGCCGCGGCTGACGATGTTGTTAATCAGTCCGTTAGTGCTGTTGTTAAGGGCCGTTGCCGACGGGCTGAGCTGTTGGTCTTGATAAACGCCGACAATAATACAATCGCATTGCAGTTCTTCGAGTGGCGCGGTTTCTATTGAATAGTCCATAACTTAACTCCGTTGTTTGTTGGATAGAGCAATATCTTGAGCGGGCTGGAAAAATAGGGCGCTACAAGATGGGGCGTTTAGCTGGGATTATACAATATAAATGGCGGTTTTTGATTGGGGAGGTAGGGTTGGCGGCAAAACCGGATTAAAGCCCTGGAGTTTAGTCCGTCTTTTTCGAATTGTCGCGTTAGTTAAAATGTTATGGGATGGGTTACAATCCTATTCTGGTGCAAGTGTCGTATTTGTTTTTACGCTATGTCCTGTTAGGCGTTTTAAGTTTAATGAAAACAATTAAGTAGACAAAGTTATGGCGAATATACGACAAAGCGGTTTTTTTATACGACATGTGATGTCGTATATATTACGTTGGGTGTCTTTATGAAAGGGTTTACCGTCGTCGCCAGTTGGCTTGTTATCGCAGTGCCGGTCGCGCAGGCGGACTGCGGCACAACGGATAAGACTCTTTTCTCTTGCATCACCAAGAACGGCAAACAGATCGAGGTCTGCAATTTCGGAAAAACCATCCGATATTCCTTCGGCAAACCAAAGGAAAAAGCAGAAATTACGGTTTCAGTGTCGCGTGACACAGTTGCCGGGGAGGAGGGTTTTGGTAGTGGGCGGTACATTACGCACACCGTTGACATACGCAATGAAAATGCAATTTATAGTGTGGGCTGGGGCAGCGACCGGCTCACCGACTCAGAAGACGGCTGGGTTGAGGTGGTCATCAACGATACGTCAAAGGTCATTTCTTGTGCCTCTGAGCCATTCATCGGCAATTTTGAGGGCATCGAATTTAAAGCGCCTGTTATCGGCGAGTAAACCAGTCATGAAAAAAACGCCCAACATGGCGCTCAACCGGAGCGTGGTTATAATGCGGTTTTATTTTTCAGTTTTCCGGGCCGCGCCCGGTTAGCTTTACGTTAGCGCGGCAAGCGAAGCTTGTCGCTTCTTGCAGGGTGAAAGTCCCTGTCGGGCAAGGTCTAGCCAACCACCCGTATCGAGTGTTGCGCGTCCGGCGGAGCGTTACCGGCGGTTACGACTGC